>Ga0131853_10001416_pt1 | contig 43024 bp, 42 predicted proteins | sample TergutLab28metaG_FD_92764 | JGI IMG/M metagenome (GOLD analysis project Ga0131853, IMG submission 92764) | Labiotermes labralis P1 segment gut microbial communities from Petit-Saut dam, French Guiana - Lab288 P1 (version 2) (version 2) | ecosystem: Host-associated > Arthropoda: Insects >...
CAAAAGATGGTAAATACAGAAAGTTCAGTATCCCCCAAGCCGAAGTTATGGAATACCTAATCAGAAATGATATAGAATGAAAACCTAGTGAAGTTTGATAATCCTTCTTATAACAACTTCTACAGAATACCCGCCATCAGGCAGACTTTGTATAAATACTTGTCTAATATCGCCATCATCAAATCCATGTTCCAGCAAAAGTTCTAAATAAATCTCATTTGCATTTGTATCTGCTTCAGAGGTATTCGAAACCACTCTTGACATAGAAAAACTTACTTCACCAAAAATTTCTGCAATTGCAACACCTGGATGTGTTATTGGTGTATAAGTATTTTGCCCAAATTCATCAGGCTCCCCTACCTCAACACCAATTTGAAATGCCGCTTCTACAAGTACTTGCCCCACATTCACAATATCACCAATCTTCACCTTGGGAATGCCACTCATAATCATCATACTTGTAATAACCGCATCATGGTTTGATTTGATATCTGTCTTGGATGCCCCAGGAGGTATAACCGCCCTGTACACATTAAATATAAGTGTAGAACCACGCAAAACCATGTTTGAATGTGCAATGAATTCAAATTCCTGAGAAAGCCTAATTGCAATATCTTGTGTATGTCTTCGTTTCCATGTCAGATTCCTAACTCCGTTATCATGCAAGAATCCTATAACTTGCTCGCGTTCTTCATGCAAGAGACCTTCTACCCTTACTCGAAAAACAAGCCCATCAAATATAAATAATGCCACAATCATAACAACAAGACATCCAACAAAAGCCAAGTTTGAATAAAAAAAACCAATAATATTCATAGCATTGCCGTACGCATTTACTTTAAATGTTTGATTTGCAATAAGGCGTTCAATTTTTTTTCTGTATAAAAGTGACACATCAAATGATAAAATATCGTCGTTGAATTTTACATTTTTAATATTAAACTTTGAAAGTTTGTTTAAAATCGTCGCCCCTACATTTTCAATTGTAAAAGTGACCGTAGGTATTAAAAATTTATTTAACCTGTTTTTCATCTGATACCTCCAATCACATTGGTAGTTGTTGTGGTGCAAAAAAACCACTTTTCTTTTCCATAGATATTTTTAAAATTGTACCGACAATTTGAATCTCATTAACGCTGAAATAACTTATTTCAAGTTTTTCGCCTTCTATAATAACATTTGCACCTTCGACTCGTAATGTAACACTCTCTGATGAAAAATCATCTAAAAACCTCACACCACCAATGACAAGTGATGAAAGCCCAACTTGTTTCAAAAAAAACATATCTATAACTATGAAAAATTTATCTGGCTCATGCAAAGATCACTTTCTTGAAAAAAGTTTTTCTACTTCATTTCTGGTAAAGGTTAAAATAACTGGTCGCCCATGTGGACATGTCATTTTCATACCATCTTTGAATTGTGTCAAGAACATTGCAATCTGTTCTTTAGTCAAAATATGACCACTTTTAATTGCACTTTTGCAACTCATTAAAATTATCTTATCTTCAATCAAGCTTGATTGTTCAAGTTTATTTTTGCTTGTCTTTTTCTCAGGTGTTTTTATATCTGCCAAAAGTTTTCCAAAAAAAAGTTTTACATCATGTCCACTTCCTAAACTCAGTGGCACTGAACTTATTCTAATGTTATTATTTCCAAAAAAATTTAATGAAAATCCAACATTATTAAGTGGCTCTATATACTCTTCCATTTTTTGATATTCACTTGGCGTGAGGTACATAATATATGGTTCAACAAGTTCTTGTCTCGCCACATCTTCCTTATCGATATTAGAGCGAAGTTCATCAAATATCAATTTTTCATGTGCGGCATGTTGATCGATAATAAAAAAACGTTCTTTAGAAGTAACAAGAACATAACAATCAAAGATAGTTCCCAAAACTTTGATATCATCACCAAGTATATTATCCTCAATTTTTTCTTGTATAACATTTCCTGGACTTATCGTATCAAAAAGCCCAAGCGACTCATCAGGTTCATTATCAAAATATTTTTTTTCAAGTGCATTCATAATGTTAGGTGCACCTTTTACCTTTTGTGGTTCACCACTTGCCGCAAAGAATTTCACATCTGAAAGTACTTGTTTATCAATTTTATCAAATTCATCTAAATAAGTCGTTTTCTTTTGTATTACATCACTACTCTGGTCTTTCTTCATAAGAAGTCTATTTCTTTCATGTAAATAATTGTCAATTGTATCGCTTATACTTTGCTTGACATACTGAAAAATCCCTTCTTCATCCTCAAATCTTACTTGTGCTTTTCTTGGGTGAATATTAACATCAACACAACGAAAATCTATATTGAGGTCAAGAACAAAAAAAGGAAAATTACCGTTAATCATATATGTTTTAAACACTTCATTTACTGCGTCTGCAACAATACCACCTTGTACAACACGGCCATTAATCATTATTGTTTGATACGTCCTGTTTCGTTTGGTATACGAAGGAATAGATATGAATCCACAAAGTTTGTCGCTTTGAACATGTATTATGTTGTCAACACATTCCTTTCCATAAATTAACTCTATCGCATTAATCAATTTATCACCCTGGTAATCATAGAAAATTTCTCCATTTATACTGTACCGAAATTTTATACAAGGATTTGCAAGTATAAGATTGTTTATTACATTCGTTACATTGCTCTTTTCTTTGCTTTCTGAACCTAAAAATTTTCTTCTTGCAGGTGTATTATAAAAAAGATTTGCAACCCGTAAAGACGTACCTACATTTGATGAAATTTTTTCTTTGCGTACAATTTCACCTGCTTCAATATCAATTTTTGTTGCAATATCTTGTTCCGCGGTTTTACTTGCAAGACTAAGTTTTGCTACCTGAGCAATACTGCTCATTGCCTCACCTCTAAAACCAAGTGTACTTATTGCATCAAGATCGTCTGCTTTGGAAATCTTGCTTGTTGCATGAGGCAAGAAAACCTTTTCAATCTCACTTTCTGCAATTCCTTCACCATTGTCGGTAATTATAATCTCGGTTAAACCACCATCAATAATGGCAACATCTATGCTTGTTGCACCTGCATCAATAGAATTTTCCACACACTCTTTAATAACACTTGAGGGATTTTCCACAACTTCACCTGCCGAAAGTAAATTGAAAATCTGTGGCGGTAAAACATTAATTTTTTTCATATCCCACATTGTAACATATAACACATATTTAATTTATGGAAAATTTTAAAAAGCAAGCATTCATCCAATCACAGAAGCAACAATGACAAAAACAACTGCACCAACAATCACAACACCAAAAACATCTGTTTCTGTGTGACATTCTTACTGTTAAAACATTACTATGAAACGAGACTTTCTCATTGCCATAACTTCCGGTTACATTTATTTGACTCTTAAGTAGATTTTTCATCCTACTTTACAATATTGAACAATCATCAATCTTGTTACATACCTTAAATTAGATAACCATGTAGGTTATTTAAAATTCAAAGGAGGAATAATGGCAACATTACAAAATTTGGCAAGCGTTGATGCAACACTAGGAACCGATCCTGTATCGTTTTCTACTAACCAGGTTATGGTAACAATTGTAACAGGGCTTACCGCAACTATGTCTGCGGACAAAACAATGTGGGTAAATGGTCCGTTGACGTACTCGATTATCATTGACAATGCAACAGGAACGACGTACGACTTATCTGCAATTACGCTTACTGACACACTCGACATCACTCAAGTCGAATTCAATGCAACGTATGGAGTCGAAGTTGATGGCACACCACTATCATCAAGCGATTACTCGTATAACTCAAGTACAGGTGAATTGTCTATAACCTTGCCTGCTGACATTGCTGACGGTGCAAGTTCAACAATCACTTACCAAGTTACTCAACTCTAAAACGCCAAAAAACAAAAGCACGCATACGATGCATCTCAGTCTAATCCAAGTTCAAAAAATTTCAGCGATGATTCATAGACTGTGGAACAAAAGCACCTAAAGGTGCGTTTCAGCCGAGATCCTAGTACAAATGATTGAAGCGATAATTCTTAGAGTATAAAAAGAGCCCTACGGCTCTTTTTTGCTAAGCTAGGATTATATTCGTGAATATTCATACAGAAAACACTATATCAACTGTTGCTTGATTTTCAATTATTCCACTTGCATCAGGTTTTACCGTCCCCCTAATATACAAAGTTTGCGTTCCATGAGGTTGCATGTCACCAAGTACGATTGTGCCTGTCCATGCATTCCATGCTTGTCCATCGGTCGAATATTCTATGCTTGAATCTTGAAATTGATTTGAAAGTGTATCGGACAAAGTTACTTGTGTGGCATTGGCATACGTGTTTGTATTACCAAGGCTAAACTGATATTCTACAATTCCCCCAGGAACAACAACTCCCGAGCCTGACGATTTTATTGCCAAAAGACTTGGGGAATTAACGGTAACATTAACAGTATTTGAATAAATTGTATAACCTACAATTAAAAGCATATAGTTAATGGTTGCCATGTTACTCATTGGATTGACTGTGGGTATATCAATAACTTCTGCTTGATAAGTAACATCAAGTGAACCAAGCAATGGAATGGTTACCGCACTAAAACCTGTATTCGGATTCAAAGTAGGTTGATTTGTGCCATTAATATAAACAGAGCCGGTAACAAATTGCAATCCCTCAGGAACCAAAGAAGTCACAGTAACACTTGTCATAGGAGTCCCCAAGTCATTAGTCACAGATAAACTGAAAGTTATAACTTGCCCAAGTTCTACTGGATTATTACTTACACTTAAAACTGGTGTTGCCATCTTATTCCATTGTATGGCAATACCTTACAAGTTGATATTTTATGCTCTAGGAATTATCACTTCAATCATTTGTACTAGGATCTCGGCTGAAACGCACCTTTAGGTGCTTTTGTTCCAACAAAAACCCAGCAGTGTGCGGGAAATGTGATATACTACCACATGGACGATTTAAAATTGAACTGGTTCCTGGGCCAAGTTATCCAATAATTTGCAACGAATACCACAATATATAGGCATTGCGAACTAGATTTAACACTAGATGTGGTTTGAAGGTAAGGAGATTTTTGTCAAAATAGGGAAAAGTTAGTGTCAAAAACAAAGAATTGATTTTAAATTAGTCCCAGTGTGCGGTATTTTTTGTTATTTTCTGATTTTGCACTACTATCTCACCCTGTTTTTATTCCCGCAATTATCCATTAAAAAATTGCAGTAGAGAGTGCTTAATTTTTTGGGCTCTTGTTGAAAGTTGTCGAAAAGTTGGGAGTTGAAAGGCGGAAAAGTTGGGAATAAAACTTGCCTTTTATTGGGAATGGTTGTACACTGTCTATACGGAGGTTTTTAATGAAAAACTATATACCACGATTAATTGAAAACGCGATAGAAGAAAGAATGCGATTATTCGGTGCAGTTTGTGTACAAGGAACGAAATGGTGTGGTAAGTCCACAACATCAAAACGCTTTGCAAACACTGTTATTGACTTAGGGCTGCAACCAACTCTTGAAAAATATAAGATACTCGTTTCATCTAACAGCGACAGCTTGTTCAAAGGTGAAAAACCTATTCTTCTTGATGAGTGGCAAAAGATACCTGCTCTTTGGGAACTTATCAAAACAGAGGTTGATCAGACCGATGCCATAGGTGATTTCATTATTACGGGTTCCGCAACACCAAGCGAAGATAAAGAACGGCACAGTGGTCTTGGTCGCATTACTCGATTGACCATGCGTCCAATGAGTCTTTGGGAGTCTGGTGAATCTTCTGGGCAAATATCCCTTAAAGACCTGTTCGAGGGTAAGCATGAAATCGGCGGCGACTCTAAATTGCCATTTGATAAAATCCCATTTGTCATTTGCAGAGGTGGTTGGCCACGAACAGTTTCTCTTGGTGGCAATGAATCGTTGAAATTTGCACGCATCTTTTATAATGATTTGACCGAGCACGATATATCATCGGTCGATGACATTTCCCGCAATCCAGAACGGGCAAGGAAGATAATGAAATCGTACTCGCGCAACATTTCAACACTTGCAAGCAACAGGACAATAAAACAAAATGTAACTGCAAATGACGATACTCTTGATGACAAAACTCTCTCGTCATACACAAACGCCCTGCGCAAAGTTTTTGTTATCGAAGATGTCGAGGCATGGAGCCCATCGCTTCGATCCAAGAGTGCTATCCGTTCGTCAGCCAAGCGACAACTGGTTGACCCATCTTTGGCGGCTGCTGCTTTGAGTGCAACACCAGATGATTTAATGGATGACTTCCGAACTCTTGGTTTTCTGTTTGAAAGTCTTTGTACACGTGACTTGCGAATATATGCCGAAAAAATGGATGGGAAAATCTTCCACTATAACGATGAAAATGGATTGGAAGTTGATGCAATTATCAAACTCGACAACGATGATTGGGGTGCGGTTGAGATAAAACTTGGCGGCGATCAAATTGATGAAGCCGCCGCCAACTTGCTTAAATTCAAAAACATGGTCAACACCGAAAAGATGAAAGAACCAAAATTCTTAATGATTCTTACTGGCATTGACTATGGATACCGCAGACCCGATGGAGTTCTTGTTGTTCCAATTGGCTGTTTAAAAGATTAAAAGGAGCATGATACATGAGATATTCAAAAGAACAGATTGAAAGACACATCAGAACGCATTCTGAAACTGCTGTACATGATGCAGACGCGGTAGACACGCTTCGCTCATTTTTTAAATCCGGTGGAAAAATTAATAAGGATTTCCGTGATGGAGATAAATGGCCGAATATAGATGGAGGATTTGAACTTGTTGAGGATCCGACTGTATCGCGCAGACCAAGGCAAAGATTCACAGTGCAGATTAAAGGAACAAGCGAAAATAATTTTGATGATGCGGGCAATTTGAAATACAGGCTACAAAATCTGGCATTCCCAGCGTATGTTCTGCAAGAGGTAACTTCTGATCCGTGCATACTATTTATTGTTTTGAATGCTGAAAAGCGTGGTCAAGAGTGAGTCTTCTGGAAATACATGTCTGTCGAATTCTTAAGTTCAATAAAATTTGAAAATGACAAGTGCTATGATTTCCTTTACAAAGGACGAGGAATTACTTAATACGGATGAATCGATAGATGTATTTGTGAGAAAACTTGTGGACATCACGAAGAGTCACTGCTTTACAAAAAAATTAAGCATGACCGAATTTTCAGAGAGAGATATTTTCAGAGTTATTGGAAGGCATAATGAATTGCTATGTAATGAGTTGAATCACTTTCTAGAATCCGGTGATAGCGCAAGAGAAGATGTTTCTGTTGAGTTATTGGCGATAGGAAGTTTGTTGGATGTATGTAGAGCAACGTTGTTTTTAAATGCTATAAGACTTGGTCACAACAGTCCGAATCTGCGACTAGCCTGGGAATTATCGCAACATAGTATCAGTACAAAGTTTTTAGGTGAATTTCTGCAATCACTAATGTATATTGATAGAAGAATTCCAGAGGAGGGTCAATCGGAAAGATTGATGTTGAAATATTATCATTTTTTATGGCAAATAAGGAAATATCTAAAAGATTTCCACAATATTGATGCTTTGCAGAATTTGGAATTATTTCCCATAAATCTTGATGACGAAGATAAAGATTATCGCGCTAAAGTTGCGCACGCTGTTGAGAGTATTACCCACTTAGAAAACGGTCTAAGGGTGTCGAGGTATTATGTGCATAGTAAAATTCCTTTCTTTGTCGGGCGCGAAAGATATTACGAGATTACTTTGCAGCTTGCTGGAATGTATGCGACAAAATTTAATCGATTAACTGTTTATACAAAAGAAAACATATGCACAAATTACTCAATCCAAATTGGGTATTCAGAAGTTGATGTGCAAATGTGCCACAGATATATCAAAAATCAAAGTTGTAACCAATTGGAGAGTTTCAATTGACCCATCATCTTTAAACAAGTTGGCTGCTTTATTCGCTAAAGAGATACGAATTTCCAGCGGTTTCAACGAATACCAAGATTTGATGAGTTTTTTGACATTGTCAGGTACCAACATTCTTGACATGATTGATTCATCAGAATCAAGGTTCCAAGAGATTCTTGAGAATATCTATGTTGAAAAGAATACAAAACATTTTAAAGAAATTCTTGTTTTTCTAAAACAGAGATATTCAGAGCAAGCTAGAAAACTTTTGCGTGCTTGCTAAAACTCATACGGCAGTCGAAAACCTAAGGGATAAAATTAAAAACCCTGGACAAAAAAGTTCATTTATGGGAGTAGATAAATTTTGTTTGTCACCACTCAAGGATAGCGATGTAGTTTTTGTTGATGAATGCAGTACGATTGATAATCGCAAAATGAATGAAGTCCTAAATAAAATCAATAAAGATGCTTTGATTATACTTGTTGGTGATATATATCAGATTGAATCCATTGATTTTGGGAATTGGTTTCATTATGCAAGATATATCCTGCCAGAAAAATCTATCACTGAATTAGACAACACATGGAGGACTAATGATCCTGGATTGTTAGGGCTATGGGGTGAAGTCAGAGATAGGGGGAATTTAATCACAGATAAATTAGTTATAGATGGTCCATTTTCTGAGAACATTGGTGAAAGATTATTTCTGCAAGATGATAGCTTGAAAGAAATTGTATTGTGTTTGAACTATGATGGAAGGTTTGGGCTTAACAACATTAACAATTATTTTCAAGGTGTTAATAAAGAAAAAGAGTTCATGTGGCATGAATGGAAATATAAAGTGGGTGATCCAATACTTTTCAACAAATCAAAACGATTCCCAATATTACACAATAACCTTACAGAGCGTTCTCGATAAGCCGTGCGATGAACGGTATTGCCGCAATCGTCAGAGGAACAATCATAGCGGTTGACCCAAGTGCCGTGCCAATGACTTGCCTTGTAAACGGAATCACAAAGATCGCAAGCAACAAAAACGGAACAGACCGCATGATGTTAATGGGGCGGTACTAAGGATTATACTGACTGGACGACATTGGTAGATACCGCCTTTTTTGTAACCACGAGTAAGATACCAAGTGGGATTGCAATAAGGTAGGCAAACAATGTCGCGAGTAAAGTCATTTGAAGTGTTTCTCGAATTGCCAACCAAATCATGTCGCCGTCGATTGCCCATAGCTCGGACCAACTAAAATCAAACATTGTCCACCTCCTCTATCTTTGTAATCTTCCTACCATCAACGGTGGCGACACGGTCGCAAATCTTTTCGACTACGCTTAATTCGTGCGTAATGATGACAATAGTCAAATTGAACTTCTCGTTCACCTCACGTAGCAGTTTCAATATCTCGTCAGTGCAGGCCGAGTCCAATGCACTTGTCGGCTCATCACACAGCAGGACCGCTGGATTGTTCACCAATGCCCGTGCGATTGCCACACGCTGCTTCTGACCGCCTGAGAGCGTCTTTGGGTATGCTTTCAACTTTTTATCGGTTTAATTGGTTTTTTATTTCAATATCTCGCACAGTTAAACGGCTTGAAAATGAGGCAAAAGAAAAAGACCCCAACTATGACCCCGACAAAGACACTTATCACCTTAAAGATGACGGCACAGTATTTTAACCACGACAAAAACCCAAACGGCGGTTTGGGTGATGTGGTTGCCTATAAAACTTGAATATGTCAAACACTCTGTTATTTTTTTGTGGCACATCTTGTGGCACTTGGTTTTCTGGCTCTCGGCAATCTGGCAAAAAATGACTTGCAACCCGTCTAAATGGTTGTTTTACTGAGCAAAAGTGCGGTATAATCGGCTATGGACAAAGAGCAAGAATTAAAGATTAACTGGTACCCGGGGCATATGGCAAAGGCACTTCGTATGATTGAGGGTGAATTGAAACTTTGTAATATGATTGTGTATGTCCTTGACGCACGTTGTGCAATTTCAAGTCTTAACCCTCGCTTTGACACGTTAATAGATAGAAAACCTGTTTTATTTGTATTAAACAAGGCCGATCTTGCAAAGCCGGATGTGTTAAAAACATTCTTGCAAAATGAAAATGTTAAAAACATCTATGCAAGAAAAAAGGGGTTGGTTCATACGGTCACGCTTGATTCAACAACAAGCGGTACAACAAAAAAAATATTATCTGCGGTTGACAAGCTTCTTCAAGAACAACTTGATCATGCCAAATCAAAAGGCATTGTAAAAACAATTCGTGCTATTGTCATAGGTGTTACAAATTGTGGTAAATCAACACTAATCAATAATCTTGCAAACAAAGGTAAAACTCAGACAGGTGACAAGCCTGGAGTAACAAAAACAAAACAATGGGTTGCAACAATAAACCAACATCTATATGTTCTTGATACCCCAGGTACACTCTACCCCGCACTCGACAGTCCTCTTACAACCAAAAACCTTGCTTATGTCGGTTCCATTCGTGATGAAGCAATAGATTTTATCGCTCTAGCACGCCATCTCATAGTTGATCTTGAGACGCTTGTGCCAAATTCAATTGCTTTACATTTTGCCTCAAAAAAAGAAAAATCCCAAGGTAATCAAAAATATTCTTCACAGAACACGAAAAACATAACACTTGAAGATATTTGTCGCAAAAGAGGTTACATATTAAAAGGTGGACATCTTGATGAAGAGCGTTGTGCCAAGGCAATTCTTACCGAATTTCGTTCTGGCAAAATAGGAAAATTCAATTTGGATGAATTATCTCTCCTCTAGATGAAAATTTTTTTCAAGCGTTACAATTTTCCAAATTCACGCTATACTGTTAGCAAGCATATATTACGGAGGAAAAAATGGGATTAATTAACTGGATGTCAAAGGGATTAAAATTTGAAAAAAAAGAAACAGAGGCCTTTGACCAACCAGAAATAACTTTGAATCCTCCAGCGGATTCTATTGGAGAACAATCGGAGTTTATTCTTGATGAACCAGAGCCAATCTTTGAAAAACCCACACACCTTAACAATAACCATGCATTTGAACAGCAACGTTCATTTGATCAAATGCTTGGTGGTCAAACAATAGGCAATCGCACAATCTTGGTTGTTGTTCCTCACACAAACCAAGATGTTAATAACATCGTTGCAAATCTTCAAAACAACGAGGCCTGTGTTATTGACTTTGAACAAATACCACTTGCCGATGCCCAGCGTCGCCTAGATTTTTTGTCTGGTGTTATATGTGCAATCAATGGTTCAATTCGCCCTCTTGATAAACATAAATATATCCTCACACCACATGGCATGAGTGTCAAACAAATGTATAAGTAATATTTTAAGGTTTATTAACTATTCCTTCTTTTTTGACTGGTATTTTATGAAATTCTAGGAATTTACAAATCTGATAAACATCAATCCAAATTTCACCCGACCCATCTTCTTGGCTTGGATGAAATATAAGTTGCATTCCAAAGTGTAAATGCGGTTTTCCTGATGTCATGTTTACATTAGGTTTGCGGCTGTACCCTGTGTTGCCAAGCCAACCAATCAATTGCCCTGCCTCCACTTTGTCTCCTATTTTCATTTCCTCTGGATAAGGCTTATTCTTTCTTAAATGGGCAAAATAATAATAGCGTTTTCCACATTCACTTTTGATACCTACACGCCATCCACCATAGCGATTCCATCCAAGTTCACTTATTGTACCGCTTTCGACCGCCATAATTGGCGTGCCTGTTGATCCAAAAAGATCGTGGCCCAAATGCCTGCGTTTATATCCATAACTTCGACTTGTTCCGAAATCATCATATCCACTTGTCCAATACCCTTTTGCAATTGGATGAGCCGCAATTGTAACCCCTGTATTTGCGTCAATTATTCCATCTAATACTGCATGAAATGTTTCAGTGTTGCGTTTGAAATATTTGTTGTCTTGATATTTATCAAGTTTTGTCTTGTCACCATTTAAAAGTTCCTTAACAAGTGCATTAAGTGTTATGGTATCTTTCTTAATATTAAATTTGTTTCCATTTTTAACCGCTAAATAACCAAGTAACTCACAGGCTCCAATTCCTTTCATTTCTTTTGCAAATTCGGCATCTTCTAAACTCTTTTCAACAAGTTGCTTGTGTGCTTTTTGTGTTCTATGCATCATTGTTGCCGGTACATTAAAATCTACCCACTTGATATAATCAGATTCATTTTGTCCACTTACCTCAATTTTATTAACATCTGCATCTACATTCAAATCCCTAGGTATTATAAATCCATTCAAAAACGCGATACTGGACACCGCTAATAAACTTACTGCAATAATCTTTTTCATTTGCTTCTAGTATCTCAATACTGGCTAAAATTATACAAGCATCGAGTTATTGAAACAGAAGTTATATATAGATAACTTCTATGGTAACTTGCTTTGAAATAAGTTAAATCCATTTTATAATGTAACTGTGTTTAAGAAGATAGAACTTTGTGGATTCAAGAGTTTCGCAAATCGTACCGCGGTTGATTTTACACATGGTATGACCGCAATTGTCGGACCAAATGGTTGTGGCAAGTCAAATATTTCAGATGCGATACGCTGGGTTCTTGGTGAACAATCAAGCAAACAACTTCGCGGAAGTAACATGCAGGACGTTATTTTCAAAGGTACAGATACCAAAAACCAATCAAGTTTTTGCGAGGTATCTTTGCATTTTGATAACATAAATAAATCTTTCCCAGTAGATTTTTCAGAAGTTGTGATAGGTCGAAAATTGTATAGGAGTGGTGAGAGTCAATATACATTAAATAACCAACCGGTTCGACTTAAAGACATCGTCTCACTTCTTCACGACAGTGGTATTGACAGAGACGGTATGACAATCATTGGACAAGGTTCGGTTGCCGACCTTGTAAATTCAAAAGCAGAAAGTCGCCGTGGGATTTTTGAACATACCGCACGCATAGCAAACTTTAAAACTCGTCGTGACGAAGCAGAAAGAAAACTTGACAGAGTATCAACCAACCTCACCCGTGTAAAAGATGTTATTGGAGAAATCGAAAGAACGCTTGGTCCACTTATGAAACAGGCCGAGAATGCAAAAAAATATCTTGAACTTAAAGAAAAACTTAAAATACTTGAGATTAACAGTTACCTTTATTCATATGATACCACCGCCCAAAACAAAGCAAAAATAACTGATGAAATTAACAAAATATCAGAAACATTATCAAAACGACAATTCCAAATCGAAGAATTGACCGCAGGTTCGCAAAATGCCCTTACTGAACTAAGCGGACTTGACGCAAAAGCAGAAGCAATGCGTGAACAGATTCTTAATCTTTCTGTCGGACTTGAAAAACATCGTGGAGAAGATAAACTTGTTTCTGAAAAACTTGTATTGCTTCGTTCACAGGAACAAAGTAACTTTGGTGAACTTGAACAATTAAAGGTTCGTCTTGAGATTGAACAAGAAAAACTTAAAGAATCACAAGAGTTATTTAAAAAACTTGAATCTGAACGTGCACAAGCGGACAAAAACCTATTACACGAAGAAAATAAATTTAGAAGTTTCAGTGAAAAGAAAAACAAATATAATGAACTCCGCGGGGTAAAAGAAAGACTAAGTGCTCGTAAAGAGGCACTTCAAAATATTATCCAAAGTGGTGAAGGATACAAGTTCAGTGTCAAAAAGATTCTTGAAGGCAAAGAGAACAATTCAATGATTGCAAACAATATTATTGGTGTTGTTGCAAAAGAAATTAATGTTCCTTCGCACCTTGAAACCGCGGTAGAAGTTGCTCTGGGTGCGGCCGCACAAAACATTATTACCGAGTCCGAAGATAACGCAAAAACCATGATTGATTTGCTTGCCAAAAATAAATGGGGTCGTGCAACATTTTTGCCCATTACTTCTATGCGTGGGCGTGGTCTTTCCCGTGAGGAACTCTTGCATCTTGACGAGGGTATCAATATTGTTGGTGTTATGGCAGACCTTATAACTTTCAAGCCTAAAATTGCACCCGCAATAATCTCTTTACTTGGTCGGTGTGTCGTTGTTGATGGGCTTGATAATGCTATTAAACTTGCCAAGAGTACACGAAATGCATTTAAGATTGTTACTCTTGATGGTGATGTAATTGAAACAAGAGGAAGTATCACAGGCGGAAGTAAATCAAATAACAATAATGTACTTTATACAAAAAATACCTTGGAACAGCTTGATAAAGAACTCGAGCAGATCGAAATAAAACTAAAAGCACTTGGAGAGTTCAACCAAGAAAACGCTTATCAAACATTAACTGAACAAAAGATTAAACTTGCATCGACAGAAAGTGAAATGAATTCACTTAGAAAAACTATTGAAAGTACGAACGCCACCGAAAAATTACTTTCTGAAAATATTTCTGCACGTGAAAATGCAAATTTTTCTTTGCAACAAAGTTTGGAAAAGACACAAAAACTCTCCGCAAGTGATGAAGATCGCAGATTATACGTAGAGGCAACAACCAGGCTTGAAACTGCAAGAGAAGAACTCTTAACATTTGATACAAGAAAAGAAGCCCTCCGCGACTATATTGTCAAGGCCGAAGAAGACAAAAATGTCGCAATTGAAGAAGCAAGACAGCTTCATGAACTTTATTACAAGACGCAAAGCAAACTCGAACGCATTGATGAAGAAAATGAAAGACTTCAAAATGATATTCAAGAAAGTTATGGTCTTAATTATTCAATGTGTTATCAATTCAAAATCGAGAACTTTGATTTCGATAACGCAAAACCAGAAATCATAGAATTCAAAAAATCGATTTCCCGTCTTGGACATGTAAACCTTGATGCAATTGACCAATCAAAAGATGCGTCAAGTCGATTTGAAGAATATTCAACCCAAGTGAATGATCTAGAAAGTGCAAAAGCAGATTTAGAAAAAATCATAGCGGAATTATCGCTTGAAATGGAAGGAAAATTCAGAAATACCTTTGACCAAGTCAACAAAAATTTTCAAACGGTTTTCAAAGAACTTTTCGGCGGTGGGCGTGCCTATCTTGAACTCACCGACCCAAATAATATACTTGAATGTGGAATAGAAATCATTGCCGAGCCTCCAGGAAAGAAAATAAGCAACACTAATCTTCTAAGCGGTGGCGAAAAGGCATTGACCGCCATTGCAATCCTATTCGCAATTCTAAAACTTCAACCTATGCCCTTTTGTCTTCTTGACGAGATTGAAGCCGCTCTTGACGAGGTAAATGTTGCTCGATTCGCAAGTTATCTAAAAAACGTTACTGCCGCCCAAGCAGAATCTCAAACCGCAACACAATTCATAGTAATCACTCACCGTAAACCAACAATGGAACTTGCCGATCATCTCTATGGGATTACCATGCAAAACAAGGGAATAAGCAACGTCGTAAGCGTAAAACTTGAGGCTTATGCTTAGATTTTTATGATTTTTTTGATCTGCTCTTTGCAACCATAGCCACAAGAAAACCAAATGTTATTGCGGTTGCAACACCTGCTGCGGTCGCGGTCAAACCACCTATCAAAATGCCTAAAAATCCATATTCTTCTACGGCACGAATTACCCCAGTTGCAAGTGTTCCTCCAAATCCAATAATTGGAACTGTGATGCCTGCACCTACAACGCTTTGAATAGGTTGAAAGGCTCTAACTCCTCCCAAAAAAACTCCTATTGAAACAAATATAACAAGAATTCGTGCGGCGGTAAGTTTTGTTTTTAAAATCAGAATTTGACCAATCATACAAATCGCCCCACCGACCAAAAAAGCATAAAGAAAACTTAGAAAAATGTTCATTACTTAATAATTATTTACATTCTTGTTAAATTACAAACACCAAAATTTTAAATTATCTTGTTTGAATATCACTTCAAATTGTTCCTAGCATGCGGTAAATTCAATCTTTCAGCATTAAATTGCTTTACTTTACCATAATCAACTACAAGTCGGAAAAATAATTTTATATCCTGGCTTATCTTTTGTAAGCGATATCATGCACTCTTCAGAATCTATTTGTTGCAAGTTTATACTGTTCTTATGGACATGAATAGCTTTAAAAAATTCCGTTTGAGTCCAAAACAGTTTTTGGACAAAAGATATATTTCCTTTATAGCGAGAGAAAGATATCTCCCTGCGTGCCTCATTGCTAAGAGAGTCATACCAATTTTTCCTTGAGAATGTGAATGCAATATCAATATCTCCAAGTTTTTCTTTCTCTGGGTCATTTACATAACTGCCGAAAACAAATGCTTTATCAACCTTGTACGTATAATAATCATCCGAGTTAATTTTTTTCACTTTGTCAATAAAGTCTTGAATAAATTTTGTTGCACTTGTGCGCAAAACTCCATGCCCCTTCTTCAAAGTTCCCCCCCTATTTTAGACTTCCGCGCCTGACTGAGATCGCGTTGTTGTATGCCATCTCCATAGAATATTTATCAAGTTGTCTTACAACACCATTCGCATCAACATCAAAATAACATAGTAATTTCGACGAGTACGGGAACATATCGCTTTCTTTTGCACCTCTCATAACGTGATTATAACTCATATCACTCGCTTTTGACAACATTTTCTTCTGAATGTGATACACTCAAACCATGAACAAAAAGATAACTGATAAACAATCCAGATTTTAAACCACTCGAATTTGAACTCTACCTGATAACTGAATTCCAACGCCTTAAAGTCAAAGAACATGCACAACATGGCACGTTACCAACTTTTTGTCTGTATTACTCAAATTTCACCACCAATTCGGCTGGAGTCAAGTTTTGTTTTTGCTCACCATAAATGTCTAGAACAATTTTCCCACTTTTCAACATTAACAACCTATCCCCATACCTAATCGCATCCGTCATATTATGAGAAATCATTATCGTTGTTATCTTTTGTTCTATAACAAGTTTCTGCGTAAGTTCCAAAACTTGCTTTGCTATCTTTGGGTCAAGCGCTGCGGTGTGCTCGTCAAGCAGTAAGAGTTTGGGCTTAACCATTGTTGCCATGAGCAAGGTTATTATTTGACGTTGACCGCCGGATAATTGACTTGCAGGTTTTGACAACATATTTTCGAGGCCCAAATCAAACTCGGCAAGTTTTTCCTTGAACCCCGCAATTAATTTTTTGTTAGAGAAAAATCGCAACGCCCTAAACCTGCCACGAGTATTTGCTAGTGACAAATTTTCAGCTACAGTAAGGTCGGGACAAACACCCGTATTCGGATCTTGAAACACACACGAGATAAAGTTTGACCGCCGTATTCGCGACCATTTTGTGATGTCTTTACCATTAATTGTAATTGCACCTATTGTTGGTTGCAAGTTCCCGTTGATGATATTAAACAATGTACTTTTGCCTGCACCATTACCACCTATGACTGTGATAAAGTTACCATCTTTGATTGCCAGATTTATGCCGTCAAGTACGGTACTGTTTTCCGCACCGTTGAAAATTTTTGAAATGTTTTTAAGCTCTATCATTTTTGCCTCCTTTTAAATCGAATTTCTTTTAACTTTGGTATGATAAGTGCAAGCATAGCAAGTAATGCCGTCAATAGTTGTGTACCGGTTGGCGGTAAGATTTGCCATAACAAAATGAATGATTCGACCGTGAAATAAATAAACGACCCAAGTGCCACGAATAGCAGTTTGACTAAAATATTTGCACGTTTGGGCATAAGGGCCTCACCGATAACAAGACCCGCCAAACCGATAACGAAAATTCCAATCCCAAGGTTTACCTCAGCACCGCCACGCTGTTGAACAATTAACGCACCCGCAAGTGCAATAATTCCGTTAGACAACATAAGTGCAAATATCTTGCGCGAGTCTGTGTTTATCCCGTTTGAACGCGCCATATATTCATTTGACCCAGTAGCCCTAACCGACAAACCGAATTGCGTTTTGAACAATAACCATAGCAAGGCAATTGCGACCGCAAGAATTATTGCACCGATAATTATATACGAGAGCAAAAATGCTTCGCGCAATTCCAACCCCGAATTAACCAATCCGCCACGTATTGGTGTAAATATAAAAGTGTCCAGCGGTGCATTGATAATGTTTCCGCCCATAACAAACATATTGATCGAGAACAAAGCCATAGTCACAAGTAGCCCCGCAATAATTCCGTCTACCTTTAATTTCGTTGTTATAAGCCCAGTTACAAGACCTGCGAGAACACCGCCCATTGGTGCAATAAACAAGACCAACATAAAATGCGCTCCGCCGTTTAACATGGTCATAGCAAGAATACCACCAAAGGCGAACGACCCCTCGACAGTCAAATCGGGCTTTTTCATTATCCGCATATTTATAAAAATACCTATGGCTACAAGGGCTATTAAAAGCCCCTGTCCCAAACTTCCTAGAAGTGTTACCAAGTAAATCATGCAAGCACCTCTCTATCTTTTCGCCTTTTGATAAAGAACACAAGCCATACACCGACACCAAGCAAAACCGCAGAGGCAACACTTATACCAACCCATAACCACGGGAAGTTGCCTGTATCAATTACCGTTTCAACTATGCGGTCGGCGCGGTCTATCATATCTTGTGGGATTGTAAACCCGATTGATTCCGCTTCACCCAAATTGATATACAGTGAAAGTGTTTCCGCAGTCGGCATATAGAACGGCAAACCATTTATTTCAATTTCGTTTGGCGCAACTTTGTTAAACAAAATATCAAAAGCAATTTCGGCGGCTCTTGCACCGTTTTGTGAAAAGCACACCGAGAAACTGGCAATAGCACCCTGCTCGACAATAGGCAGATCGGCAACGATGATTGGCAAGTTTGTGAATATTCGATTAAGGTCGGCAACCATAGGCATATTGCCTGTGATTTGATTATCTTGACCAATGTAAATTACACTTATCGTTGGGTCATTTGCAATCAACACGAATTGTTGTTGAAGTTGAAACATCGTTTGAATTCCAAATGTCACAACGGAATACTCGTCATTATTAGTAATCGTTGTGGTATTTCCACTTGCATAATCAACAAGACGATTCCCAGTAGCAACAGAGTTCGCTTCCGTGATTGTGTAAATGTATGCAACACGATTTATAGGCGAGAGTGGTGCGCCAGTTAATTCTTCTAACAAATCAACCTGTGTTTGAAATGGCAAGGCCGATGACGCGCCAGTAGACCAATCTGTGTTGAAGTTGTTTCCAACAGGATCAGTAATAATTCCATACACAAGCGGTATTTCGTTTGCGGTGGCAACGGGCAAAGCACTTTGCGTTGCGGTTGTCCCCATGCTGAAAATCAGATCGACTTGTTGTGTAGCGAAACTTGTTGCAATAGTTGTTGCAGTAGTTCCCGACCCATTCGCATTTTGATATATGAATCGGACAGTCTTGTCTTGTTCCGCCATCAATTCACGCAATCGGTTTTGAAACCCAGGATTGCCCTCGGCAAATGCAGGGATTTGCGCACCCAATAGAATACCCACAGTAAAGTCATAATTGTTATTGCGACTACAACCCGTGAGTAGAATCGGTGTAAGAATGACCATCATCAATGCGATGCACCCAATCACAATTTTTTTAATTGTTTTCATTTTATATTTTCCTTTTTGATTTGAATTTTGAACATTGACCATAGACACAAAAAAAACCGCAACTCGCTTTTTGGTTTAAGCGGATTGCGGTTGTAAGTGATTTTATTTTGCTAGGGTCGATGTCGTTTATTCATTATGACCCTAAAAAGCACCACATACGGCAATCCGCATATGGTGGTGATGTACATTTCCGTTTACACTTTTTTGTGCGCACAAGTCGAAGTTCATGTTCTAATTATATGATCCTTAGTCCTTAATGTCAACAAAATCTTTTTTGCATTAACCCAGATTTGACAATTTGAAAAAATACCAATTAATTTTGACGTTCTTGACCTTATGAGCGATGACTAGGAAGACTATGGCTTTCAATAACCACCGCATGTGCAATGCCTGGCACAGTATTGCCTTGGAAAGACATAACAGGTGAAAGTAGCGCCCCTGTACCGACAAAAAGTATTTTCTTATAAGTACCTTTTCGAAGTTTATTCATAATAAAACCATTAAGCACAACCGCCGAGCAACCACAGCCACTTCCCCCTTGATAGGCATTTTGATCGTCAGAAAAAACCATTCGACCACAATCGGTATAGTTCGAACAAACAGGATAATTTGCATTAGCAAGAAGATCTCTTAAAATATTTTCACCGATTTTTCCAAGATCACCTGTGAAAATATGATCAAAATCCTCTGGTTTTGTATTGGTATCCCTGAAATGAGCAATTATAGTGTGTGCCGCACTTGGGGCCATTGCCGCACCCATATTATTAACATCGTTCATTCCCCAATCACAAACTTTACCGAATGTAACTGCGGTAATTTTTGGAGATTTATTATCATTAGGAACAAGTACATTTGCCCCAACACCTGTTACCGTCCATTGGCTTGTCGGTGGTTTTTGATTTCCAAGTTCAAGTGGCGATCTATATTGTCGCTCTGCGGTTGCAAAATGACTTCCTGCACTTACAACTGCATTTTTAATAAATCCACCTTCAACAAGGCATGATGCCATCGCAAGCGTTAATGCCATAGTACTGCACGCACCGTACATGCCTATAAATGCGATGTCAAAACTTCTTGCCGCGAATGATGATGACGTGATTTGATTTAATAAATCACCACTAAGCATGATTTGGATATCTTCTCTTGAAAGACCAGAATTCTTAATTGCTCCCCTGATTGCATATTCAAACATCTTTTGTTCCGCCGCCTCATGAGTTTTTTCCCCAAAATACTCGTCATCTATCACTTTTGAAAAAGTTTTCCCAACAGGTCCTTTGCCTTCTTTTTGACCGACTACGCTGTAACTTCCTAATATACTTACACCATTTTTAAAAACTATTGTTTGATTAGGTTTTTGTGTTGAAATTTTACCTTCACAGATTTTTGTTATGTCGTGTTTGCGTTTACTTTCTTGTTTACCTCTTTCCATTACATCCTCCCTCACAGCCATCCAAAACCCCTACATTCTTCCCATTAGTACCCCTAACAAGTACCCCTATTTGTTCCAATTTCTGCACTGCACATAATTTGATTATTATCAATTAGTAAAGTAATTACTCAATCTAATCTAGTAGTGAGTTTTTTCTTTAAGCCAAAGTCTGCCCTCCGCTGATTTAAAATACCTTTCTCTTTTGATTGCTTCTATCTTCGTTTCAAATTCTTCATAGTAAACAATCTTCATGGGTTTGTGCATTCTTGTATATTTTGCACCTTTGCCCTCCTTATGCCTCGAGAACCTTTTCTGCAGATCATTAGTATACCCACGATATAGTGATCCATTTTCGCATAACAGAACATACGCAAACCACTTACTCATTTATCCAGTATACAACAAAAACCCTCACCGAATTGTATCCCAAAGTTTTTTGAAGGCTTCTTTCGTATAATTACATGTGAACACAAGTGTTTCCATTTTAAGCAAGAAAAGGTAAACCTTATGTGGGCTTACCTTTTTGCTTCGGCTACATACTGCTACAACCTTAAAAACCTGTTTATAAATAGATCAGCCACAAAGTTCTTGGGTGTTAAAATAACGTCTGATACTACAGTAGAAAGTAGATCATTGCCCATTGCTCTTCCTAACCTATCACCAGCTAAACCAAATGCCAGAGCAGTTCCGCCAGATGCAAATGCTGCCCCTAGGTTTTCCCCTCTACCTGCAATTATGTCACTGACAATTGACGAGCCGAATGCTCCAACTGCCCCAGCAATAACACCGAACCCGCCAATAGCCCCAGTTATCGCACCCGACGCAAATCCTCTAATAAAACAACCCCCATCTGCAACAGACCCGACACCATTCCATATTCCATTATTGACAGCCCCAGAAATCATTTGTCCTTTCTTTGCTTTTACAACTTTTGCTCCTTTAACTACCCCCTTCTTAAGTATTCCACCAGCCTTTTTTGCTCCTACCTTAATCCCACCTTTGATGCCATATGTTTTACCCAACTTAATCGCACCTTTTACCAATGCCTTGATAGCAATCTTTGCAGTAATCTTCAGAACAAGGACAATAGCAGTCACCGGGCATTGACCGTCAGGGTCTGAGAAAGAGATTGGATTGTTTAGGCAATAAGCATAGAGATTGAGACCGTTGATGTTTTCGGAAAGTTCGTCAAGCAAATTGATATCATCCATGTTTAGGAAACGTCCGACTTGAGGATCGTAGTAGCGGGTTTTGAGGTAGTATAAGTTTGTTTCGGTGTCGTAGTAATAACTACGGTAACGGATGGTGTTGAAGTCGCCAATGTTGTCGGACGTGTGATTTTTGACGATATGATTTCCCCAAGCATCGTAGGTATATTCAGCAACTAGTTGATTTTGGTCGTCGTAAATTGCAAGAATGTCACCTTGAATATTTTTGTGGTAGTAGTAGGCTTTTATTTCGCCAGCACTTTCGACCGTTAACCCTGTGATTTCGTCGACTCCGTAGAGATAGGTGATGTGCGTGTCGCTGCGAGTGATATAGCCACCGATTTCTTGGTCGAGATGAATCACGGAACGGGTCTCGGCAAGGAGACGGTCTCCTGTGTAAAAGAACTCCGAGCGCGTGCCACTAGTTGTGCGTTTATGAGTCCGAATTCCCTCATGATCGTAATCAAATGTGACCCTTCCATTTTCTATGGACTCGAGGTTCCCAATATGTGACCAAGACATTTGCTTGTTGCGATATGTGGTTGGGTTGCCGATTTCGTCATATTCGCAGATTTCACCGTTGTAGGAAACGAGTTGATCGCCGCTGTATTGATACGATATTTTTGTACCGTTTTCTAGGCTTTCGGTCAGGCTGAAGTCGTGTTTAACCTTGCCCAAGATATTCCCATTGGTGTCGTATCTGTAAGTGTAACTTCTGCCGAGGTCCGCATTGTCTTCGCGTACGAGCCTGTTAAGACCGTCATATTGATAACGGGCGGTAAGGTTTCCATCTTCGCGCACTTCGGTAATGTTTCCGCTAGCATCATATGTATAATGGTGCTCTGTTGTCTCATTGCCAATTTTTGTCACCTCGCTAACTGGGTGCGAGCTTGTGCGTTCGCCGCTTGATAAATAATGAATTTCTTTTGAACCAGTTGCAAGATTGAATTTACGAGTTCGCCCCATCTCGTCATATTTCATGCCCTCGACCTTGCCAGTTGGGAGTGTTACAGCACGCAGCTGAGTGTTCGGCATGTAGCTATATTTGTATTCGTGCGACTTGCCATTAGCTTGAATGTCGGCGTGCGTCACCTGTCCGTCAATGTTGTAGGTGTTTCGTAGATTCACACAGCCATCTTGCCTTGTGATATTGGCGTCATCATCGTAGGTGAACTTTGTTGTTTCGCCCGTGATGTGATTAGTCGTTTCGGTGATAAGGTCGAGGTGGCGGTCATCTTCGTATTTATTTGAAACGAATTTTACGAATCCTGCTCCTCGCAGATAATCAATTTCACGAACACGACCAAGAGTATCCGCTTTGGTTCTGTAGCCCTCTTCATTTGTGAACTTGGTTGTTGTAATGTCTTGGTCGGCGGTTTCGACAAAGTCATATTCAACGTGGTCTTTGCCGTTGATTTTGATTTTCTTGGGTCTGCCAAGTTCATCGTAAAAGTATTCAAACTCTGTATTAGTACTTATAAGATGTGTCAAAAATTCCTTTTCAATACCGAACAAGTTTTTGTTTGCCTTACCGTCGATACTGGCTGAAAGACTTGAAGTCGCTCCTGTATGTGGATTCTTACCAATCGAAAATTTTTGTCCCGTTGAGGAAACCGAGCCAATTACCACGTTCGTATTTTCTTGATAGACAAGTTCTGTGCGATTTCCAAGTTCATCAATTTGCGCTAAGACTTTTCCGTTTTCACTGAGTTCGTTCTCGTCAATCATTTTTGCGGATGGGTTGCTGAGGTGATAGCCCTGTGATTTGACAACATTTCCATTGGTATCAAAAACTGTCTCATCAACCATTCCTTCGAAGTCAATGATTCGAATTTGTTTGCCTTTAGAATCGTATTCATAGGTTGTAGTGTATTCTCTTGGATTTCCTTGATTAATGGATACTGACTTTATTTCTCGGACAAGTTTATTATTTCTGTATTCAAATTTGGTGTTAATGCTTCGTGTTACATTACAATGTCTGCGGTCGCTTTGATATTCGGCTGTCTTATTACCGCGTTCATCAAGTTCAATAAACTTCCACTCGCCTTGAATGGTTGCAACATTCTGTCTTGTGCGTGTTCCGTTTCCGCTTACAAGAGAATCGATTTCGGTAATTGTAGTTCTTTTGCGCTCCAGGACAAACTCATATCGTTCTTGCAAGTCAAAGAGTGTGAAGTTTCTAAGAGTTTCATTTATTTCGCTCCATTCAGCAGTTGCATCGTTATTTCTGTCAAAACGATAGTGCGCAGTTACGCGTGATCTTTCATCAAGAACTGTGGCACTTACTCCACTTGCTACGCTGAGCACATTCAAAACTTTGTTCTCCGCGGAAATATCGGCTATTCGAGTAACCCTATTTTGCCCATCAAATTCAAGTGTAGCTCCAATCTTTGATGGTGCGCGCATCTGGTTTAATCTGTCTTGCGAATCATATCCAAGCGTAAATATCTCGCCATTAGGATACTTGATGGTCCGTAAGAAATTGGCTGACCTTCCAGACTCGTCGTTATAACAAAACTCTGTCCTTTTGTTTTGAAAATCTTTGATTGCAATTAATCTTCCATCTGCTTGCCTGCTACTGTATTCAAATGTTATTTCCTTTTCCTCTGAGTCAACAACACGTGCGATTCTTGTTGCTCTGCGACCTGTACGAGTTTGTGGGCTATTTAAAATCTCCTCATATATTATCGCAACTTGGTTGTCATGATTATCGAAAACAGAGACAAAATCACCGTTTTCATTAAAGCCAAGAGTAATACCCTCACTAGCCCCGGTCACGTACATAACAGGTAATTGTCTTGTAAGAGTAGTAAATTGATGTCTTGCTTGGGCAAGTCTTTTGTTTATTGTTTTTAAATCTTGCTTTGCCAATTCATCAAGCCGAGGCAATCTCTCGTCTTCAATACTGCGATTAAGTACTTCAATGTTTTGCTGTAAAGCGTGCTGCCTGTTAGCGAACTCTTGATTCAGGAATTTCGCTTCGCGTTGCTGTGCCCACATAGAGTTTAGTTCCCTGTTTGAATCCCTTGTGTGGTTATTATTTCTTTCCGAGTTCACCCTCTCTGTATCATTAGCTGTATTAATATCCATTTCCTGTGGTTGCGGCATGTCTGTTCCTATGAACTGAGCCTCTGTAGCCCTAAAATCTGCAACTCTGCCTTGATAGTCATTGAGTGCAAATGTATCATTTTGCCTTTCATATCTGAAGCGTTGCCTATGATTACTTTGATTTGGATCGAATACAATTCTATGCGAATGATGGAAGCCTTTTTGATTCAGTTCGCTAATTTGGTTATAAAGCAATATTATAAATTCTTGCTTTTGCTGGATAGAAAGTCTTCCTATATCTTCCGGTGTTAAAATCGCAGAACGGGTAATTGATGTAGAAGGACTGCTACCTATATGCACTTGCGTTGGATTAATAATTGCACTTCTAATGCTCTCTGGAATCACAAGATCTACATCTGGATTTGCCTTGTAATTACTGAACAAAATCTCTTCCTTGTTGCGCTCCAGACCATTGATCTCTTGTTCTAGTCGAACCACTTCCTCATGACGTTGTTCGAGTTTTTCGCTGCCTTTGAAGCCATCGAGTAAAGTCTGGATTGTCAAACCACTTTCAGTCTTTAATTCTGTAAATATCTCTCTTTCAATGCCGTTATCCATGTGAGTTAGGCGCCCATCCTGTGAAATCACTACTTGATCCCTTGACCTCTCATGCCTCACCCCATCACGCAGAAAATAAAATTTCTCTTCAAAAGTATGCTTGTTTCCACTTGGATCAGTGAGTTCATATACAACACGTGAGCCATCCTCTGTCACAATTCTGTCGAGCCGTTGATTCAGATTTAATCCAAATCCTCTGCCAAATGCTGAATCCTGATTTACTCTTTCACTTAGATAGACATGCTTGACTGAGATTGGCAAAATGTTCGCATCGCTACATGTGTTCTCGTGGATGAACTCCAGATGACCTGTAGCAAGATTTACCTTACCGCTACCTTTTTGCCCTACGGCAAACTCTTGATATCTTCTATTTTTCATATCTTTTCTCCTTTTCATTTACTAGAAAGCGTGTTTAAAAGAAGGGCGGCGATGACTATCCGCCCCTATTTGTTGCAACATCACAACCAATTTATTTCATTTTTGTCTGTTATTTCTTTAATTTCCTTCTCAATCTCTCTAACCTCTTTTGCTCTAATCTTAGTATTTACTTGTCTTGTTAGTGCAACAAGTTCTTCAATTCGACTGCTCACCAGTTCCTCATCAAAAGAGATTTTGTTATTGAGGGCAAACTGTGCCGCCTTTGTCATGACATAGAGTTTCTTTTCTACTCCGGTATAATGTACAAGTCTTTCTGCTTCTCGGATGAACGGGAGGACAGCATTGCTTATTGTTGTTGCATTTTCACATCTGCGTTTGGCTTTGGCTGTTCGAATGGCTTTTATTATTAAACCAACAACGGTTACAAGCAAACCAAATGTTGTGGCAGATAATGAAAGTATTACTTGGATGTTTTGCATTTGTTCACCTCATTTTGGTCTTGTAATTCAATTTTTTCAAGCGTTATCCTTTTTTCAGAAGTTAATTCAATTTCAATAGTTTTTAATCTGCCATCTATAACACGCAATTCTTGAAAGAAATGGTTTGTGGTTGGTAGTTCGTCTACTACGATATATTCGCCTTCGGCGTTATAGTCCATCGGTGCTATTAACACGATTGCACCATTATCATTTTTATTATAAAATACTTTAAACATAAATTTTTCTCCTTATTAACCTGTACAGATTAGGCGTCTACAAACAATTGTTCCGTCGTTTTTATATGTGATTCTATTTACATTAGGGTCTATATAAATATCGTTACAAATTATATCGCCTTCGCGTGTGAATTGGACAGTTCTCACTCTTGGGTCTTTGATTCGGATTATGGGTGCGTGACGCCCGTTATACCATCTATCCATGAATTCTTTATTTATGCTCGAGAGAGTTATATTAAAGGGAACATCTTGTGCATAGCGATTGTTCCAAAAATCCACAAAATTGTTGACATTACATGCTTGAAAGTTTGTGAATCGTATCTGTGCCCGCCTAAATGCCCACCACCAAAGTCTGTGTCTTGCAGAAGCAGATGCAACATTTGGCGAACCAAAGAAACTGAACTTTGCCCATTCATCCATTGATCCACCATTGGTGTTAAAGAATCTTCCTACTCTTGCTATTTCTGGGGGAATTTGTAAATCCGTACCTCTTGGAAATTGCCAATGTAGATTTGGTCCTGCCCCAGCATCCAAACTAAAGTGACTTTCAAATGAAGTATAAAAATTATCACCTCTCGCAAAGTTTCCGTTGGCAGCACTCTCGATACCAACCAAATCATTATTAGCAGTTCTTGCATCCAAGTGATGAAACCAATCCCAAGGTTCCCATGTACTATCCGGTCCTCTACTTGTACCAAAGTTAAAACTTCCCATATTTGCGTTTATGGGAGTTAATTGGGATGAGTTTGTCATGTTCATACCAGCATTTCCAGAATTAATCATCTTGTTGTGTTCCAGAATGTTTTCATCACACCATGCTTGCGATGGCTCGTTTCCAGCACCAAATATTTCTGTAAGGTTTATCATAATGAGTCGATCCATAAATGCGGTTACACCACTTTGTGGCACGCCCATTATTCTTATAAACCAGTCATTTGTGTTCACACTCTGCAAAGTATTAGGCACTGTAAACCTATTACTAAAACGATGCCACCTGTTTGCTGTGTAATTTACATTAAAATTATTTGTTGGTATCATCTCGACAGTACCACCAGTTGCAGTATTTCTAAACCATTGAAATCTGAAAGGATGATTCGACGGACGTATTGTTTGGTTCATGCGGCACATACAACTTACATAAAATATGTGTCCGATTCTGCCTTCTGGTCTTGGTGCTGGCGTTCTTGCTTCTCCGCTTGGGTTGGTAAATCGGATACAACGATAACTCAAATATCCTTGCCCACCTTCTTGATTGAAAGCGTTATTTGTTGTCGTCCAACCACTTAATGGCTGCATTTCAAAATCACCATTGCGCACATAGTTCCGACCTTGTCTGTAACTAGGTCTAAAATGTCTGCATGTTAGTGTTCCATCGCTCCCTAAAATTACTTTTCCCATAATTAAGACCTCTCGAAAATAAGGTTGCCATGCACATCAGTGCGCATATTCCACCCGTTTGTTTGAGCTATGTGGTTGTTTATGCGGTTACTTGCATCAACAATCTGATTGCCAAGACGGATGTTTAACTCACTTACTTGATTATTTGTTACATTAATTTGATTGTTTAAGTTGTCAGCTGTATTGTTAATCAATTGTATTGTTTCGTTGCGTGTTATGCCCATTTGCTCTTGCTTCTGCGTGGCTTGTTCTCGAATAGAATCCAATTGGGCTTGAGGATCGCTTGTGAATGAGATTGTACCTTCTTCTTTTCCACTAATAGAAACCCTTGTCCCTGTAACTGCACCAATCTCGACTCGTGTACTTGTGTTGCCTGGGGCTAACAACCAACTCTTGCCATCTGATGTTGTGTATATTTGCGTTTCATCAATTTTTGTTGAAGGCTCTTGTTCGCCTGGTGTTAACTTTTTAAAAGACAGCGATTTATCAGTTCTCCAGTTGCCCTCATTTAATCTTTCCGCAGTAATTGGCGTTCCTTGTTTTTCAACACCTTCAATACTTTCATCTCGCAAAATATCAACGATAATTGGCTGCTCTGTCGGATTGCCTTGGCTATCCAATTTAACCAATATCCTTCGATTGGGATGTTTGGAAACTCTTTCCTCAAATTTCATTTTTCCTCCTTAATTTTCAGGTTAACCTGAGTGTAAGGCGAAATATGCCAAATCAACCGTCCAACTTTTGGGCTGTTGAAATTGCGGCATTATTGAATCTATCTATATATCTTTTCAGCGTGCTAAGTCCGACAGAATATTTGAGTGCGATTTCATCATAACTAAGTCTTTCTTCAGAAGCATATAAATCGTTAAAAATGGGGAATAAATTTCCACCCTCGACAATGTCTTTTAGCTCATAATATTTTTGCAATATTGCAATTAATTCAATTTTTTTTTCGTCAGGCAATCGTCTAAATATCTTTTCTTTCTGTTCATAAATAAATAGTAGCACATTGTACGCCGAGGATTTTGTCGTAATTTGTCAGTCTAAATCTACACGAATTTTTATACAGATATTGTCCTTTCTTCGCTTCTTTCGTTCTCGTTAAGATTCTCTAGGTTACGGTCAAAGACCCAACCCTGATTATCGTAGTAAAGTTTATTTTCCATATTTTATTCTCCTTAAATTCCAAAGATTTGATGTATTCGCATACGCCCTGTACTTGCGAATGTTAGCACATTACCAGTTGCCGGAAATCGTATATTTCCTGCGTAAGAGTTTCCTGTTCCGTCATACGCCTGAAGTGTCCAATTTGCCCGAAGTGCGTGAGCGGTGCTCCCTATAATTTGGCTTGTCGGTATTAACGTGAACGAGCCAGGGAGTCCGGTTATTCCAGATGTAACACTTGCGAGTATGCCTATGAAAGCAAAATTCAAAAGATGCGTTTGCAGATTTGTTACAGTCAAAGTGCCGCTTGAAACACCTGTCAAATCATTTCCTGTTAATGCTGTTAGCGTTACAGGATGACGATGGTCAGCACGTGCAAGCCTGTTAGATGTACCACGATTAGCAGTTCTTCCACTAGCAATAGGCATAGAGTTAACACCTGCAGCATCCGTTGATTGTGCCATTTGACCCTGTACCCAGCCAGTAGTCGCAGGTTGCCTTGCGGTGAAACTATCTCTCCCTGGATTTAAAACATTTATTCCACCGTCAAATGATACAAGCGTTCCAACACCAACAACTTGACTTCCTAAATTACTTCCAGTGCGCAAAAATCGAGCATCATTCTGTGCGTTCGTACTTAGTCCTAAATCAGTAGCCGTCGGTATCCATGTATTTGGACGTGCACCAACTTGTGCCGCAGTCGTTGGTATTTGCGAAACACGAGCAATGTCATAACCAACTCTATCTCCCGTCGCTGCACCATGTGCAAATTCTTGGCTTGTGACTGGACGTAAAGCAAAGTCACGTGCCGAATTTTCTGCGAGTTGATTGAGTTTTTCTTGATGTCTGTCAAGTTGCAACTGTGGGTTAGCAGAAAACGAAATCTCATCAAATTTTTGACCATTGATTTTAACAAGTGTTCCCACTTCGTCTTTATCAATACGTTTTGGCTTTGATGAACCATTAGTACGCCTATTTAGGACTAAATCTGTACCTACATAATTCAAAAGTGGTCAAAAAAGGGCTAAAAATCGCCTAAATCACCCCCATTGCCATCCACGTAATCCAATAAATCAATCCAACATACATAGAAAGTGCCACTCCGACGACGATAACAGGTCCTGCGACTTTGAACATATTTGTGCATGTGCCAAAAATAACCCCCTCTTTACGATGTTCCATTGCGGTTGCAGTAATTGCATTAGAAAATCCTGTGATAGGTACAATTGAACCTCCACCTGCAAACGCACCGATACGATCATAGATTCCAAACCCGGTCAATACCGCCGCAATTCCAATAAGCGTGACCGCAACCAAGCTCCCAATATGTTCTTGAGAATAATTTGTAAGTGCCTCGTACATCATATAAAGCCCTTGACCTATTATTGAAATAATTCCCCCTATAATAAATGCCCAGAAAAGCGAAGGCCAACTCTTAGAAGGAAGGGCCATCTTCTTGACATACGCGGTATATTTTTCATTTCTTGTCTGAATGTTCATATATGAATTTTTGACGAATTTGAATATTTTAATTCCATATGCAACACAATAAATTATGGGGAAAAATATAAAAAATGGAATTTTACTATGCGGCACAATGGCCGTAATTGGTGCGTTGATTCTGACAGGTTGTTCAAGTAATGCATCACCAAAAACACAATATAAAATGCCTTTGGAATCTGAAAGAGAAAATTATTCAACCATATATGTCAAGCCTGAAAAACAAATCCAACTTGCAAGAGAAAGACATATATTAAGCGAAAATGAGGTAAATAAATTGACCGCCCTATCCAGAATCAATCACAGCAAAACAGAAAAAGCATCAAAAAAACTTGTTGAAGGACTTGCAAAACCATATGAACTTGACCAACCACAATCCAATGCACATAAACAGGCGGTTATTGAACAACAAGCAAGAGAACAAGAAATATTTACAAGGCAAACTGCTCAAGAAAAACTGCAACTTGCAAGTGAAAATTATTACATTGATTACACATCAAGCAATGCAACACCTATTAAATACTAGAACAATTTGAGAACAAAAGTACTATATATTATATCGTTATATATCTAGTCATTTAAATCTTTAGTACTCATCTTCAAGTCCGTCAAGAAATTTTTTAACTGCGTCAACTGCTGGTTGGTATGCACAAATTTCTTCAAATTCTTCATCTTCAAGCTTTTCCCCTGCATAAGAAATTTCTTCATCAAAAACAACGTTAGGTATATTGACATAGGATTCATTGCGAAGTGAAGATAAATGAGGTTTGTAAAATGAATCATCATTTGTGTTGTCTACAAGACCATTTGCGAATTTTTCAAAATCCATAGACATATTCACCTCCATTAGTTTATATAGATATTATATATCAAAATCACCTAGATGTCAATACCTAGAATGATAAAATTCAATAATGAATAATGCTATTTCTTTTCTTTTTTACCTATCCACCCCCCTTTCCAAATCAATATGAACGCAACCACCGCAAGGATGCTTATGATGGTAATCCCTACAATTGCCCCAACAGGCATTCCATTATTACCACTCTTTTGATATTCACAGGTTTCATCGCCATATTCACAATAATAATCTTCGTTTGTATAATTCAGATATTCAAGTCCGATTAATTCCACTGCGCCCCCTCAAACTTTATAATTTTGTTTATTTCGTCTTTTGTTAATTTTATTGTACACAAATTTGTAAATCTCGGCAAGTGGAATTATCGCAAGTCCCGCACTCAACCCTATCATCCATTGTGTAACATTAAGTTGCGATATACCCATAACATTATGAAAGAACCCAATTGGAAGTGCGATACTTCCAATAACCAAAAATGCAGAGATTCCGATTGAAATATTAAAGAACAGGTTATTAAATGCATTTTCACGCAAGAGTGATGACCGTGAATGATAAAGGTTATACGCATGAACCGCCTCTATTGTACCAAGAACAAGATAACTCATAGTAATAGCAATAATCGGATCCCAACCAAATGCATACATCGCAACAAGATAAACAACAAGTACAAATATTACCTGGCAAAATGCATAGAAAAGAATATCAACGCCTGTCCTTCCTTTAAATATCTTACCTTGATTAGGCCTTTGATGCATTATATCTTTACTTGCAGGAACCGCACCCAATGCAATTGCAGGCATAGTTCCTGTAATAACATTTATCCACAGGATAAGTAATGGATTAAAGAAAGGCAGATTAAATGCAACTATTATACTCGTTAAAAGAATAACTTCGGCAAGGTGCAATGCAAGAAGATAAGTCAGAATTTTTAAAATATTATCATATGTTCTTCTACCTTCTTTGACCGCCGATACAATTGTTGCAAAATTGTCATCTGTTAAAATAACGTCGGCAACTCCTTTTGTAACATCTGTGCCTGTGATACCCATGCCTATGCCGATATCTGCCGCCTTGATGCTTGGTGCATCATTAACACCATCACCCGTCATCGCAACAACTTTGTTAAGTGATTTGAATGCCTTAACAATTCTAACTTTGTGTTCTGGGTTTACACGTGCATAAACACGAATTTTGCTTATAATCGACAATAACTCTTCATCATTCATTGCTTCTAACTCATGTCCGGTCATAACCTGATCTTCGGTATCTGCGATACCTATTTCCTTTGCAATTGCAAATGCGGTGTCTTTATGATCACCTGTAATCATAACAACCGCAATACCCGCACTCTTACAGGTTTTGATACTTTCGTACACTTCTTCACGTGGTGGATCAATCATTCCTGTGAAACCAATAAACACAAGGTCGTTTTCATCATCAGATTTGATTTTATTCTTTTCACCCGTCTTGGGTTGTGTGTCAAGCAATTTGTACGCATAACCTAAAACACGCAAAGCCCTTTTTGCAAAATCTCCTGAGACCCTTTCAATTTCTTTGACGTCAGACGGCGTAATTGCCCGAATCTTTCCATTATCATAAATTTTTGTACATCTTCCTATAAGATTATCAAGTGCACCTTTTGTAAACAACACAGGTAACTCACCATACATATTTGCGGTTGACATTAATTTTCGTTCACTGTCGAATGGAATCTCATCAAATCGCTTGAATTTTTCGTCGGCATATTCTTTGCAAAAATTAAAAATATGGGCACAATGTACAAGTGCGGTTTCTGTTGGATCACCAATTGTAGACAACACACCATTTTCCAATCTTGTTTTTGTATCATTGCAAAGCAACATACAATTCACAAGTTTTGTAAAGTTGGCATTCACCGTAAGTTTGTCAATTGTTTTGATATCTTTTTTATCTATTTCGTATGTTTCTGTTCCTGTCTTTGTCCAAAAACTCTGTACCGTCATTTTATTAAGTGTCAAAGTACCTGTTTTGTCAGAACATATTATTTCAGTACTTCCAAGTGTCTCAACCGCAGGCAAGTTTCTAATGATTGCCTTTTTCTTGCTCATACGTTGAACCGCCAATGCCATCGTTATTGTAACACATGCAGGCATCCCTTCAGGTATTGCACAAACCGCGATTGCAATCGTTATCATGATACTGTCGGTAACCGAGTCCCCTGACACCGCCCTTGTGATAAAGATAATCGCGGCAATGATACCCACCGCCATAGTTATATATTTACTTATTCGATGAAGTCGTTTTTGAAGTGGTGTTTGTGGCTTTTTCTCCTTGTTAAGATGATCGGCGATAAGTCCAATTTGCGTTTGCATTCCTGTTGCGACAACAATCCCCTTGCCTCGACCGTATGTCACAACACCATTCATGAATGCCATATTTTTTTGATCACCAAGTGCAACTGACCCATTGCATTCAATTGAATCAGTGGTTTTTTCACTTGGTACACTTTCTCCGGTGAGGCTTGCTTCTTCTATCATTAAAGAGGCAACTTCAAAGAGTCTCAAATCCGCAGGTACAACGTCGCCTGCTTCAAGCAGTACAATGTCACCGATAACAAGTTCATATGTTTTCACCTTAATAACTTCACCATTGCGAACAACTTTGGCATAAGGCTGAATTGCACTCTTAAGTGCGGCAATTGCTTTTTCTGCTTTGCTCTCTTGAAAAAAACCAACACTTGCGTTGATAAGAACAATTAAACCAATTAACGCCGCATCAATTATTTTGTCGGCGTTACTGTCAATAATTGCAAGAACTATTGTCATCACCATCGCCGCAAGTAATACTATGATAAGTAAATTTTTGAACTGTCTAAAAAATCTTGTAAGTGGATGTATTTGGCCCGATTCTTTTATAAGATTTTTGCCATTTTGCAAAAGACGTTCATTTGCCTCTGCCGATGAAATCCCTTTGTCAATATCTGTTGAAACCTGTTCAACAACTTGCCCCAATGTCTTGTTGTACATAATTTTATTGTAGCACTTAAACACCTAAAACAAACAATTTTTTCATTTAATTCTCAATACTAGGCCACTGTGGTCCAACATTAATAAGATTTACTTTCACAGCATCAAAATCACAAGCCCCCTTTTCAACCTCAACCATTGCAACCCGGCTAATAAAATCCATGGTCTGAATCAACCCGGCATTCCTTGTAACATTCAATGTTAGGATATTATCCTTAACACAAATATCTGCAACTTCATATTGAACCGATCCACTTCCCTGATCCACAAGTGCAATTACAAGATCGTGCTTTATAAAAAAGTCCTTGTTATATTTTGAATAAAAATCCTGCACTTGTTTTTCTATGCTTTGCCAATAACCATCTGGAACAATCGCATCATCCTGTTTTGCAAGTGCGATAATTTCATCAACCCAAGTAACAAGTTCCTCATAGTTTCTTATAATAATACTTGTTCTATTTGACGAATAAAAACCGCCAATATTTCCAAACCATCCACCTTTATAAATTATTGCCATGCAACCAGATTTTTTGTTCATACAAGTTATCCTAGCACTTTGTACAGATTTTGTCATCTCATTAGATGAATTTGTTTGCCCAAGTGAGGACATCACAAACCCACCACCAATTAAAATTGCCATCATAGTTATTGTCAAAAGACCTATTGCTAATTTCTTCATAACAAAAGCATTTGCAATTTACCTGTAAATATTCAAAATATATCACTCAAAAACTCAAACAGCAATTTGTCGGATGAGATAGTTAATGTGTCCTCGTTCTGATGTTGGGCCACGGCCTCGCACAATCCAGTTATCAACTCGGTAAACCACTCTAAAAATTCCGGCATGCGAACGCCTATCCCATTCCCATGTTCCCCACATTCCACCGCCAATTTCTCCAGATCCACTTGACCCAGATCCACTTCCTCGGATAAGTTCATCAAATACAGGCACACTGTCCCAATAACTTTGGAAACGCCAAATATCAAACTCAATCGTGCCACATTCACTGTCTGCAAAATGCCATTCTCTTGCACGCCTGCTTCCTGCCCAAAGCCAAAACTGTGTATCATGATCACCTTGTGCAACGATGAATCCAGACTCGCCAAGCACAGAATAAAACGCATTTAAATCAACACGACTTACTCTTCTCATTTGATTACATCCTGTTATCATAACACTTGTTACTGCAATCAAAATGAAGGCAACACCTATAAACATAATCTTTTTAAGACTTTTCATAAGTTATTATACTCCTAACAAGTGCTTGAAGTCAAGAGACCTGAAAAGTTGCTTAAAAAAACTGGACTTTCAATATTAAAAGTCAATATAAAAGTTGTCAAACAACGCTTGGTGCTGTATACTACGACACAGATATGCTCCTGTAGTGAAATGGATATCACAAATGTCTTCGGAACATTTATTTCAGGTTCGAATCCTGACGGGAGCGCCAAACTGTTTTGCAAGTCGAATTTTTGTTGTTCGGGGCTCTTTTTTAAGGGTTCTTTATTAGTTCAGATTTTGTTATCTTTATAAAAAATGTAATTTTCGCCACTTGACAAAATGCCAAGTCCAAAACCATTCTATTTTCAAGTTTTCAGTGTTAGTATGTGGCATGGAGGAAAATGTATGGAAACTGAAAAAGTAATAACCATCCAAAGTTTGACAAAAGACTTCGGCAATAATCAAGGAGTTTTTGATATTTCTTTTGATGTGAAACGGGGTGAAGTTTTTGGTTTTCTTGGTCCTAATGGTGCAGGTAAATCGACTACCATTCGCCACTTGTTAGGATTCATGAAAAGTGAAAGAGGAAAATGCCAAATTCTTGGCTTTGACTGTTGGAAAGACCACGAAGAAATACAAAAGCATATCGGCTATGTTGCAGGTGAAATCGCATTGCCCAGTATGAGTGGTCATAAATTGATCGAGTACATAGCAAAACTTCGCAATATAGATTCGGCACGAGCAAAAGAACTTTGCAATTACTTCGATATTAACCCCAAGGGTAAAATAAAAAGAATGAGCAAAGGTATGAAACAAAAAATTGCTCTTGTGCTTGCATTTATGCACGACCCTGAGATAATAATTCTTGACGAACCAACAAGCGGACTTGACCCACTTATGCAAGAAAAGTTTTGCGAACTGATTATTCGTGAAAAAGAGCGTGGCAAGACAATTATATTAAGCAGTCACATTTTCGACGAAATAGAAAAAACTTGTGATCGAGTAATGATTATTAAACACGGAAAAATCATTGCTGAGGTTGATATGAAAGGAATTGACAAAAAGCAACCTCAATTTAGTGTTACAAAATTCAGTCTTGAACGCTATTTTATGGACTATTACAAAAAGGCAGGTGAATAATGAAAAAACTACTCTCTTTTCAAATAATGAAGCAAACTTTCAAAAGCACATGGATTTGGTGGCTGGTTAGTATTTTTGTTATCGCAATAAATCTGTTCATGTTCGCAGCAGAAGCCGTGGACGATGGTGCTGATATACTGACGGTTTTCGCCGAAGAGGCACTTGCATTTAATGGAGTAATATTCTCGACTGTTCTTGCAATTTTATTTGCAAACATCCTTTTCACAAGCGAAGTTGAAAAAGGAACAATATCGGTTACTTTGTGTACTCCAATAAGTCGAAGTAAAATACTCTATTCAAAACTGGTTGTTTATCTTTTAATGCTTGTATCTATACCTTTAATTGTTGGTGGCTTGGGTGCCATAGCGGCATCTGGGGAAATCTTTGATAACGGAAAATGGTGGACTATTATTGCATTATGGGTAATGTATACTCTTGTAATAAGTAGTATATCATTTGTATTTGGCTGTTGGTTTTGCAAGAGCAGATATGCATTATCAGCATCTATTGTAATCTTAGGGGGCTTCTTTTTCTTGAATATGTTGGCACAAATGAATAATTTCAGTTTCCTGCAATATGCTACACTTCAAACCTTATTTGACATGAGTGCAGTTGTTGGTGGTAAAAGCGTACTTTGGCAAATAATTGTGTTACCTATGATTGCACTTCCATTATTTGTGATTGGTGTGGTAAAATTTTTAAGAAAGGATTTGATGTTATGACACAAAAACAAACATTCGGGCAGTTCTTGTCAAACCGTAGAGTAATGGCAGGACTTACACAAAAACAACTTGCAGACAAACTCTTTGTTGACGAGTCAACAATCTCAAAATGGGAAAAGGGTTCAAGGAGACCAGATATAGAGTTTATATCAGAATTAAGTAAAATATTTGGTATAACAGAGAGTGAATTAATTAATGCAAGTGTAGACAAAGCACGCATTAAAGAAAAGAAACAAGCAAAGCGTTATCGTGCTATCGTAAGTACCTATCATCTTACCTTGATTATATTATTCGGCATAGCATTGGGCGTGAGCTTTATTGTAAACCTTGCTATTGATAGAACATTGAGTTGGTTTTTAATAGTGCTTGTTGCTTTGCCGCTAGCCTATTCAATTATGTATGTTCCACTTGCAATTTCAAAATATGGAACGGCTTTCATGAAACGAAATAATGCAGTTATCTCGATTTTGATTTGTGCGGTAATTTTGCAACTTGCACTTATAGTTATAGGCACACAAACTTTTGGTGTTGTACAAAGTTTTACTATTGCATTGCCTATATTATTGTTTTGCCTTGTCCCAATAATTGGTACTCTTTACTTCGTAAGGTATATCAAACTGAACTGGGAATTCAAAGCGTCAATACTAATTTTCGCTTGGTTAATTATTATTCAAATTTTCAACATGTTGTTATCGCTTCTTGACATTGAGTTATCAAGCGGAATGATATGGCAAGCAAATCTCTCACGATGGAACACTCCCGAGCTTGTAGATGCAAATATATCACTTATAATAAGTATCATTTCGCTTATTATAATTGGCGTATTAACAACTCTTGGAACATTAAAAGTTTACAGAAAAAAATCAGACATGGAAAAAGATATAGAAAACTGAATAAAATAGTTTATACTCAGTTTAAATTTAAACTATTTTTCTCTTGCAAAATTTAACAGAGGAAATGAACTTGCCTTATATTAATAACAATGCTATATTATATAGTATAAAAGTATGGAGGTATTTAAAATGCGAGGAGGAAGATCAAGCGGAGGTATGTCAAGATCAGGTGGAAGTGGTCGCGGTTCAAGCGGTTCTTCATCAAATCGTGGCAGTGGATTTGGCGGTCGAAGTGGCTCGAGCACAGGTACAACAAGGCCGTCTGGCTCGTCACGACCGGCGTCACCACCAAAACAAAAAGTTGTTGTTAATAAAACCGTTGTTAACAAGACCGTGCAACAACCAAGACAACAAAACAATAGAAGAGGTCCAGGATTTGGAACAGGTATGGCGGTTGGAATGGGTGTCGGAATGGGTATGGGCGGACGCAGACGTCGTCGGCATAGGCACATGGGTATGCATGGCGGAATGCATCGCAGAGGCAGAAGAGGCAACGGCGGAAACCTTCTTGGAAGTGGTTTTGCAATGTTGCTTGTTGGTGCTATCCTCATTGGTGTTGCTTTTGCAATATCAGATATATCTGGTGCGGCACAATGGGGAATGATTGGATTTGGTGGATTCATGATTTTTGTCGGAATTATTTGTATAATTGCATTTATTTCACTTGTGCGAAGAATAGCACGTATGGGTGGACAAGTGGTTGAAAATATGAGTGATGGCACTGTACACCAGCATAATATGCAACAACCATCAAATTTCACAAATCAACCACAAACTCAACAGGTTCAACAACCAATGCCTACACACTGTCCAGGTTGCGGGATGCCTCGCTCTGGTGATGCATTTTGTCCAGGTTGTGGAACTCCGCAGAAATAATTTCATAACTATTTTGAATATTATCAATATCTAAGTTTAATTTTTTTGATAATGCATTCAAAGGATTATATGATATAATTAAAGGTATGAAACGCACAAAAATCGAATGTCTTAAAGTAGATAAAAAGGTCTGTGTCCATGCATGGGTGGATACGATTCGTAATCAAAAATCAATCCAGTTCATAGTTTTACGCGACCGCACGGGTAAAGTGCAAATGACAATAAAAAAGGATGCATTACCACAAATAGCCGAAGTATTTGAAAACTTGTTAACCGAGAGCACGGTAATTATTCACGGTGAAGTTGTCTCTGCACCAAATGTGAAACTTGGCGGTATTGAAATTATTCCATCAAAAGTACAGGTTACAAGTTTTGCAAAAGCACTCCCTATTGACCATGAATCCGGACTTGATCTCAGAATGGATTACAGGTTTCTTGATTTAAGGGATCGCAAAAAACTACTTGCTTTTCAAATACAAACGGCAACATTAAAAGCGATTAGAGATTGGTTTGTTAAAAAGAATTATGTAGAAATTATGACGCCAAAAATAACAGGTGCAGGTGCCGAAGGTGGTTCAGAAGTTTTTGAGGTAAAATATTTTGACAGAAAAGCTTACCTCACACAAAGCCCGCAACTGTTCAAACAAATGGGTATTGCAAGTGGTTTTGAAAAAGTATTCGAAATCGGTGCAAACTATCGTGCAGAAAAATCGCACACTTCACGCCATGCAACAGAATTTTTTGCCCTTGACGTAGAAATTGGATTTATAAATGATGAACACCAAATAATGGACGCCGAAGAAGATATGTTAAGATATGTGTTTTTCCAAGTTGCCAGAGAATGCAAATGCCAATTTGAAGAACTTGGGACACAACTTAATATACCAATTCAAAAATTTCCTCGTATTACCCTTCTCGAGGCGTACGAACTTCTTGAAAAAGAACGTGGGTACATTGTACCAAAGGCATCTAAAGGTGATCTTGATCCAGAAAGCGAAAGACTTCTTTGCGAAATTTCAAAAGAAAAATTTGGTTCTGAATTCATTTTTATTACCGACTTCCCTTCTTCTGCACGCGTGTTTTACATAATGAGAAAACCACAATCGGATAAATCACTTCCTCTTGTAACACGAGGCTTTGATCTTCTTTATAAAGGTGTTGAACTTACAAGTGGTGGACAACGTGAACATAATCCTGGACAACTTCGTAAAAACATGAAAGATAAAGGCATTAACGAATCTGACTTGCAATTTTACATTAATTTCTTTGAATATGGTTGTCCGCCTCATGGTGGGTATGCACTTGGAATTGCAAGGCTTCTTGCGCGAATGCTTGATTTACCAAGTGTAAAGGATATGACCTTTCTGTTCCGTGGCCCTGACCGCCTTGAACCATAGTAATCCATAATTACATGCTTAATATTATGCCATACGCATTAAAGAGAAATTTTAAATAAGGAATAAAATGAAAAATTTTGAACAACTTGCTGAAATGTCTAAACTGACATTTACACCAGAGGAAGAAACAAAAATAAGAACCGAACTTGAAAATATTGTCAAGTTTGTTTCTGTTATTGAAAAATCAAAAATATCGGTGCAAGCGCAAACTGATTGTAATCCTGTTGTAAATCTTGATGAACTTCGCGATGATGTGGTTCGCCCCTCTCTTGATATTGAACAAACTCATAAAAATACACGCCGTCGAAATAATCGATTTTTCGTTGTACCACAGGTTGTCGAATAAACTACATGGCATGAAATACATGTCGCACACAAATATAATCAATGGAGAACAAAATGACTGACTTTTCAAAATTTTCAATCAAAGAGTATATAAAAGGACTTGAATCAAAGAAATTTACTGTAACCCAAGCTGTAGAATTTTTTATTGCTCGGTGCAAAAAAGACAAAAAAAATGCAATAATTGAGGTATTTGATTCCTCAAAGAATCTTGCAAAAAAAATTGATGAAAAAATTGCAAAAGGTACAAGTTTAGGCAGACTCGCCGGTGTTCCGGTCATTATCAAGGATAATATCTTATACTCTGACCACATTTCACAGGCGGCAAGTAATATTTTAGATGGCTTTGTTGCACCTTACTCGTCAACGGTGGTCAAGAAATTGATTAACGAAGATGCGATTATTATTGCACGTGCAAATATGGATGATTCTGCTATGGGAACAACTGGTCGTTCAAGTTGCTATGGTGCAACATTAAATGCCTATTCTGATGAACACGTTGCCGGTGGTTCGTCAAGTGGATCTGCTGTTGCACTTGCATGCGGTTACTGTCTTGCAAGTTTAGGCTCTGACACAGGTGGGTCTGTACGTTTGCCTGCATCATTCAATGGTATAACAGGTATAAAACCAACATACGGAACAGTTTCCCGACATGGCGTAATTGCATATGGCTCTAGCCTCGAACAGGTCGGTGTTTTTGCAAATACTCCACAAGATGCGCAAATTGTATTATCTGTAATTCAAGGCAAAGATGAAAATGATATGACAACAACAGAGTACAATAAAAACAAAATTGAAAACAAACCTGTTGATGTTAGAACCGTTCGTATAGGTCGCATTACTGAAATTTGGTCGGAATGCAGGAAATCTCCACACTTTGAAACTTATCAATCTGTTCTCAAAACTCTTGAAAATAACGGTGCAACAATTGTCGATATATCAATCGCGAATATACTTAACTGTTTGCCTGCATATTACGTTATTGCATCCGCCGAGGCCGCAACAAACCTTTCTCGTTATGATGGTGTCAGATATACACCAATTAAGGATGGTGAAACAATCGATGAACTTTATAAAAATACTCGCTCTGCCCTATTCGGAACAGAAGTCAAACGGCGAATAATGCTTGGGAATCTAATGCTTACAAGTGGACATGACCTAAGTGGACTTTATAAAAAAGCAACGATACTACGTGACGAAATCAAAAAAGATTTTGCCAATGCATTTAACAATGTTGATTTTATTCTCATGCCAACAAGTTATACCACCGCAATCCGTCTCGATGATGACAATACAGACCTTGTAGAACAATATCTGCAAGATTTATTTACGGTACCGGTTAATCTTGCAAACGTTCCAAGTGTATCTATTCCAATCTCATGGCAAAAATCTGCAATTTCTGACATTGAACTTCCTTTGGGACTGCAAATTATTGGAAAAATGTATGATGATGATAGAATTCTTGATTACGCAAACACGGTCCTCGAAATTTTAAAAGGAGGTGAATAATGAAACAAGCAATAAATCACAAATCACAAACTGGTTATGATGTTGTCATAGGACTTGAAATTCATGCGGAACTTAA
>Ga0131853_10001418_pt1 | contig 42983 bp, 37 predicted proteins | sample TergutLab28metaG_FD_92764 | JGI IMG/M metagenome (GOLD analysis project Ga0131853, IMG submission 92764) | Labiotermes labralis P1 segment gut microbial communities from Petit-Saut dam, French Guiana - Lab288 P1 (version 2) (version 2) | ecosystem: Host-associated > Arthropoda: Insects >...
GCGCCAGTCGGACCGGAAGGCCCAGTTGCTCCGGTTGCCCCGGTCGCGCCGGTTGCGCCAGTCGGACCGGAAGGCCCAGTTGCTCCGGTTGCCCCGGTCGCGCCGGTTGCGCCAGTCGGACCGGAAGGCCCAGTTGCTCCGGTTGCCCCGGTCGCGCCGGTTATACCAGTCGGACCGGAAGGCCCAGTTGCTCCGGTTGCCCCGGTCGCGCCAGTTATGCCAGTCGGACCGGAAGGCCCTGTTGCCCCTGTTGCCCCAGTCGCGCCGGTTGCGCCAGTCGGACCGGAAGGCCCAGTTGCTCCGGTTGCCCCGGTCGCGCCAGTTATACCAGTCGGACCGGAAGGCCCTGTTGCCCCGGTTGCCCCAGTCGCGCCAGTCGGACCGGAAGGCCCAGTTGCTCCGGTTGCCCCAGTTGCGCCGGTTACGCCAGTCGGGCCTTGCGGACCCGCAGGTCCCGTGGCGCCGGTTACGCCGGTATGACCTCGCGGTCCTCGAGGCCCCTCCGGGCCAGGGAATCCTATCGGCCCTCGTGGTCCTTCCGGGCCTTGGAACCCTCTTGGCCCGCGAGGCCCGGGCGGACCTATACAGCAGCAACAACGCATGCAAAATCTAAAGCTGTTGCAACACTCGGAGCCATGGTGACATCTATTTGCTGAGCTTCTACACATGGTAGGTATCCTCCTTGAGATTAAAAAATTGCACAGTAATCTGTCATATTCATTGTACGCGTAAAGTATAAATGCTGTTACCAAGTAAGTAGGCTATACCATAACCACATGCTAAAAAAGCACCTCCCGCAGGAGATGCTTTTTTGTAGTATTTTTATAGTTTACGGCACAAACTTCGCCGGGTTTATTTTAACCCCCGGTCCCATTGTGGTGGCCACTACGCAGCTCTTTACATACTGGCCTTTAGCAGCTGCCGGTTTTGCCTTTACAACGGCGTCCATGAGCGCGGTCAGGTTCTCTTGCAGCTTCTCTACCCCGAAGGAGACTTTGCCTATGGGGCAGTGGATGATGTTGGTTTTGTCAAGACGATACTCGATTTTACCTGCCTTGGCCTCGGTGACAGCCCGGGCAACGTCTGGGGTGACGGTGCCGGCCTTGGGGTTAGGCATCAGCCCGCGGGGACCAAGCAGCTTGCCCAGGCGGCCTACAAGACCCATCATATCGGGGGAAGCGATGACTACGTCGAACTCCATCCAGCCCTCTTTGGTAATCTTGTCGACCATATCCTCAGCGCCTACGTGCTCGGCGCCTGCGGCCTTGGCGGCCTCAACGTTGTCGTCTTTGCAAAACACCAGCACGCGAACACTCTTGCCGGTACCGTTGGGCAGTACCACCGCACCGCGAACCTGCTGGTCGGCATGGCGGGAGTCAACACCCAGGCGGACGTGCAACTCAACGGATTCATCGAACTTGGCTTTTGCGGTACCCAGGCAGACACCCAGTCCTTCGCCTATCTCGTGCAGGGTTTGGCGGTCAAATGTTGCCTGGCTCGCTCTGTAATTTTTTCCTCTTTTCATTTTCCGCGCCCCCTACTCTTCCACTTCGATGCCCATACTGCGGGCGGTGCCTTTGACCATGCTCATGGCCGCTTCTATGCTGCCGGAGTTGAGATCCGGGGCCTTCTGCTCGGCGATCTTCTGCACTTGCGCCTTGGTGAGTGTGCCCACTTTTTCCTTGTTGGGCACGCCAGAGGCCTTGTCGATTCCAAGCGCTTTCTTGATGAGCACTGGGGCGGGTGGGGTCTTGGTGATGAAGCTGAAGGAACGGTCGGCGTAAACTGTGATAACTACGGGAATAGTCAGCCCCGCGTCGTTCTTTGTGCGCTCGTTAAAGTCTTTGGTAAATGCCATGATGTTAACGCCGTGCTGGCCGAGCGCCGGGCCGACAGGCGGTGCGGGGGTCGCTTTCCCCGCCGGGATTTGCAGCTTGATAAAGCCAATTGCCTTTTGTGCCATTTTGCAAAACCTCCAAAAATAGTGGTGATGGCGAGACGAATAGCGTCTCTCCCACGTTGTGCCAATTATGCAGTTGACAGTTATCTACATGTCAATTGTCAACTAATCCAGTGCCTCCACTTGGGCAAGCCCAAGCTCGACAGTGACGTCTTTGCCCATCATTGAGACCGAGACTGTCAGCAAATCTTTTTCTGGCTCCAAGGTCTCTACCGTGCCTATAAAGCCCTCCAAGTAGCCGTCTGAGACCTTGACCGAATCGCCGACTTTGAAGTTCACAACAACCTCGCGGGTGCCCACTCCAAGGCGGGCGACCTCCTGCTCGGTGAGTGGGACAGGCCGGCTGCCCGGGCCGACAAACCCGGTAACACCGCGGATATTGCGCACCACATACCAGCTGTCGTCGGTCATAATCATCTTGACCATGACGTAGCCGGGGTATATTTTGCGCTCTACCTCACGCTTTTTGTTGTCTTTGACTTCGACAACGGTTTCGGTAGGGACTTGCACTTCCTGGATAAGGTCGCTGAGTTTGCGGTTTTCTACGGCTTTTTCTATGCTTCCGGCCACTTTGTTCTCGTACCCGGAATAAGTGTGCACCACGTACCATTTGGCGTCAGACATTCTATGCTCCTCCGCGACTTAAGCGCCAAAGGCCAGCTCTGCCAGGGCAGAGAGCAGCAAGTCGAACCCACCGATTATAACGGCGGCTATAGCCATAAATGCCAGCACTACGCCGGTGTTGTTCATGACTTGCTTGCGGCTGGGCCAAACCACCCGGCTAAGCTCGCCGCGCATGTTTCTAAAGCCGCGGCCTATTCGCGCAAGTGCGTTTGGCTTTTTCTCGGCGCCTGTATTTGTGTTAGCCACTGTAGCTCAACTCCTATTTTGTTTCTTTGTGAGCAGTGTGTTTGCGGCAAAAGCGGCAAAACTTGCTCATTTCCAAACGGTCGGGGTCGTTCTTCTTGTTCTTCATCGTGTTGTAATTGCGCTGCTTGCACTCAGTGCAAGAAAGGGTTACTTTAACTCTCAATTTCAGCTTCCTCCTAAATAAGAGATATACCAGATAGGCGCCGGCAGAAAACGCCGGCTTTTTCGCACAAAAAATAAGACCTTTACAGGTAACGACCACTATAGCATAAATTTGCCGTAAGGTCAACACTATATTTGAAAATTCTCGCAGGGAGAGGCATAGAATTTATAGCTGGCAGTTGACAATTGGTAGTGAGAGTATTCACGGTGTGGGTAGACTTGAAGTATTATAATTCATCACTCGCCGCCAAAGGCGACATCAATAACTGCCAGCTGCAGATTGCCCACTGCTCTTAGGTGTGGTATTATAATAAGCAAGAAGAGGAGATGAGTGGGAATGAAGACCCTATGCGTAATATTTGGCGGGGTGAGCAGCGAGCACGAGGTTTCCCTGCGCTCGGCGTGCTCAGTGCTCGAAAACGTCGACCGGCAAAAGTATACCGTACTTACCTTGGGCATTACTAAGGACGGGCGCTGGCTGCTCTACGACGGGCCGGTGGAGCTTATAAAATCCGGGGAGTGGGAGCACTCTGGCAAAACAGCCCCGGCCATACTTTCCCCTGACCGTGGGCACGGCGGACTTTTGGTTTTTAACGAAAGCGGTCCCACCCCGCTTAAAGTGGACGTTGTATTCGGGGTGCTGCACGGCAAAAACGGTGAGGACGGCACTATACAAGGGCTTTTGGAGCTTGCAGGCATACCCTATGTTGGCTGCGGGGTTTTGGCGAGTGCGCTCTGTATGGACAAAGCTGTCGCCCACGCTGCTCTTACTGGAGCGGGGATAAAAAAGACAGGGCTCATACCGGTTCTCGCCCGCGAGGCCAAGGATTTTATTGGCTTAGAAAAACGGCTGGCCGAGCGCCTTGGCTACCCCATGTTCGTCAAACCCGCCAACGCCGGTTCTTCTGTTGGAGTGAGCCGAGTGGCAGATGCCGGTGAGCTGCACGGAGCGTTGAAGCTAGCCTTTGAGCACGACGACAAGGCAGTGGTGGAACAGGAAGTCCGCGGGCAGGAGATCGAGTGTTCGGTGATTGGCAACACCACACCCGTGGTGGCCGAGGTAGTGGGCGAAATTGCGGCACCTAATGGGTTTTACTGCTACGAGTCGAAGTACCAAAACGACAGCGCCAAGCTCTACATACCCGCCCGCCTGGACGCTGAGACCGCCGACAGGGTGCGCGAGATTGCCGCCCGGGCCTACGAGGTTACGGGCTGCCAGGGCTTTGCGCGGGTGGACTTCTTCGTGCGGGAAAACGGGGAGATTCTGTTAAGCGAAATAAATACGATTCCCGGGTTTACGTCTATTAGCATCTTCCCCAAACTGTTTGAGGCGGCGGGGACGCCTTACAACCAGCTTATCTCTACACTGGTGGAGTTGGCGTTTGAGGGTGGTTCCGGTTTGTAAAAATTTGTGGTAGAATAATAGGGGCGATTACTAATCGCCCCTACACATGTCGTACATCGCGTTAGGTTATTGCGCCTTACGCCGCGATTGCCGGGGATGAAGACACCACATACCCATCCGCGAAGGGGATACAATTATTATCAACTGTCAATAGCACAAAAGGAGCTGCCATGAAAAAAGACGTACTAATAAGCATAAAGAGCGTTCACACCAGCGAGGACGACCATGATGTGATAGAACTCTTCACCACCGGGCAATACCATAAGCGAGGTGGGTCCTACTACATCAGCTACGAGGAAAGCGAAGCCACCGGCTTTGAGGGATCTACCACCACTCTAAAAGTGGAGCCGGAAAAAATGGTGACCTTGCAGCGCACCGGCTCTGCTAGCTCTCAGCTGATAGTCGAGCTAGGGGTTCGCCACCAGTGCCACTACGATGTCGGCTACGGGGACTTGCTGGTCGGGGTGCAGGGCAGCCGTATTAAAAGCACACTGACCGAAGGCGGCGGCATGCTTGAGGTGAGATATTCGCTGGATATAAACTCGATGTACTCAAGCGAGAACGAGATGTACATCCATATAAAGGAGAGTGCACCCAAACAATGACACCCAAAGATTTAGTCCGCGACGCAACCACCGGAGTTCGCGCCCTCGTGGTTGCCGCTATAGAAAAGGCCACCGCACAGGGTGCCCTGCCGCAGACCCAGCCCCCCGAGTTCGTGGTCGAGATACCGGGAGACACCGCCCATGGTGACTTCGCCGCCAATATCGCGCTGGTGGGCGCAAAGGCTTTTCGTATGCCTCCGCCAAAGATTGCCCAGGCTATTCTGGAAAACCTCAGCTTTGAGGGCAGCTTCTTCGAGCGGGCGGAGATCGCTGGGCCAGGGTTCCTCAACTTTTTTGTGGGGCGGGAGTGGTTTGCCCAAGTGCTGCAAAGCGTGAACACCCTTGGTCCCGACTACGGCAAAACCGACCACGGCGCAGGCAAAAAAGTTATGGTCGAGTTTGTCTCGGCCAACCCTACCGGGCCAATGCATATGGGTAACGCCCGGGGAGGGGCTATCGGCGACTGCTTGGCCGGAGCGCTGGAAGCCAGCGGGCACCAAGTAACCCGTGAGTTCTACGTAAACGACGCCGGCAACCAGATAGAAAAGTTCGGTATCTCGCTGCAGGCGCGGTACCTGCAGATATTCAAAGGTGAGGGCGCCGTAACTTTCCCCGAGGACGGCTACCAGGGTGAAGACATAAAAGAGCTTGCGGCAAAATACGCGTCCGACCACGGGGACAGCCTGCTAACCCTGCCCGAAGAGCAGCAGCGTAAGGCCTTGGTTGACTTTGGCCTGCCCACAAACATTGCCGCCATGGAACGCGACCTTGCTGCCTACCGGATAAACTATGACGTTTGGTTCAGGGAGAGTACCCTCTACCAAAACGGCTTGGTGGAAAAAATTGTGGGCATACTAACAGAGAAGGGCCTCGCCTACGAGAAAGAAGGTGCTCTCTGGTACAAGGCCAGCGAGTTCGGCGCGGAAAAGGACGAGGTGCTTATCCGCCAGAACGGTAACCCGACATACTTTGCCGCAGATATAGCCTACCACTACGACAAGTTTGCTCTGCGCGGGTTCGACACGGTAATAAATATCTGGGGAGCCGACCACCATGGCCATGTGGCCCGGCTGAAGGGCGCTATGGACGCTATCGGCCTCAAGGGCGACGCGCTGGAAATTGTCCTTATGCAGCTCGTGCGGCTGATGAAGGACGGCGAGCCCTACCGTATGAGCAAGCGCAGCGGCCACAGCACAGCCCTGCGCGACCTGCTTGAGATTGTCCCAGCAGACGCCGCGCGGTTCTTTTTCAATATGCATCAGCCCGGCTCAGCCATGGATTTCGACCTTTCCCTGGCAGCTGAACAGACTTCGCAAAACCCGGTGTTTTACGTCCAGTACGCTCACGCGCGCATCTGCTCGATTTTGAAAAAGCTGGCCGGAGACGGCGTTGCCCCGCGGGAAGTGACCCTGGACGAGCTGCTTCTGCTCAGTGCGCCGGAGGAGATAGCCCTCACCCGCAGGTTGGCGCAGCTGCCCGGCGAAATCGCCACCGCGGCCACCCGGATGGACCCAAGCGGCCTTACCCGCTATGCAGTTGACCTCGCCACCCTTTTCCACAAGTTTTACACCGCCTGCCGGGTAAGCGTAGAGCAGGAACCGCTTATGCAGGCCCGTCTGCGGCTCTGCCTCTGTGCTAGAACCGCCCTTGCAAATACCCTGGCACTTATGAAAATCGACGCGCCGGAGAGCATGTAGGTGCGGTTATTAATTGCCTTTATAAAAGACATCGAGGGGTCCCTCGCGACCCGCTAATCATCAACTGACGTAAAAAGGAGATCCCGCCATGTCCTTCAAGGTTTTTCGCCTGCAAAGCCTCTCAGAGCTTGATACCCTGCCAGTGGCGGTAATAAAACACTACCCGCTGGAAAAACGCGACTACAAGCCCTACGCCCAGTGCAACATCTGCCTGGACGATCAAAGTCTATTTGTGCGCATGTGGGCTTTTGAGGTATCGCCCCCACAGGGCAGCGAGCTTCGCGGGGTGTTCTACCTTTTCCCCGCACAACCGGAGCTGGCTCTTGCGCTGTCTATGCGGCCGGACGGTAGCTGCGCTTTTTCTCTGTTGGAGGAGGGCGAGCCGCGGGCTATCAATCCGCCGCCGGGCTTTGTGCTCCACCCCCACAGTGGCGAGGACCTGCAAGGGGTCTATTGGGGGGGGCTAGCGGTGCTGCCATTCGACTGGCTGGAGTCCCTGGGCGGGCAGCTAAACTTGGAGGGCGGGGCCGAGTTTTCCGGCAACTTCTACAAGCTCTGCCCGGGGCCCCAGATGGCCCACAGCGGCAGCTTTTTCCCCGCAGACTTTATCTGCGCCCCATACACTAGAGACAGCGCGGGACTGTTTGTGGTGGCCACGCCTACTACTTTCTAACTACTACACACAGAGAGGTAAAAGTATGAGAACACTTGTAAGGTGGCTGGGCGTTTTGGTTGCGGGCGCACTCAGCGTGGTAATAGCCCAGAGGCTTATCCGGCGGGCGTACAAGAGAGCCTGCGAGAAGTATTCGGTGATTGGCGTCTCCACAGGGCCGAGAGAAACGAGGCATGTGGACGAATAACATATAGCCCATATGGCGGCGGCGAGAATTGGTCTAGAGTTTACTTTGAGTTCAACGAGCTCGGCGTGATGACCGGCCTTGGAGTGGGCAGCTTTGACTTTAGCGATTCGCACGCTAATAAACTCTAATGTTTCAAGCCCCCTGGAAGTGAATACAGGGGGTTTACTTATGCCCAAAGGGAAGTATGGGAATGGACGAAAAGCGTTGACTTTATAGGTGCGAGGCCTTTTTAAGGTCAAGGTCCCAATCTTGATTCTGCCTGCGGGCAGGAAATAAGGTGCCCCCGCGGCATGAGCGGTACATTATCCCCTGCCCGCAGGCAGAATTAGTATTGGGACCTTGACCTTGAACTTAAGACCTTAATGACCTTGACCTTGCCCCACAAACCCAACGCCCCCCACCAGCTCAAAGGCAGCAAATACCCACAACACCCTCTGCATATATAAAATGACAAAAGTGACTATAGTCACTGTAGTAACTGCAAAATATATAACTACTAGTTATATTATAGAAGAATAACAACTGCCGGTAATGTCACTTTCGTCACTTTATATACACGGACAAAGTGACAAAGCAAGTTAAAATTTGGTCTCGACCTTGAACTTAGAATAAACTCAAAATTTGTCAACTGCACCAACCTGCGTGGCCACTCCTGGAAGCATAGCCACCTTACAATTGCAAACAATCTATGAATCCCCTTGACAAAAGCAGAAAATAGTGGTAAAGTATGTATTGGCACTCGAGACCTTAGAGTGCTAACTAATAGAATCGAACCTGGGGGGCAGGTGAGGAAGCGTGAAGTTAAACGAGCGCAAGCGGGCTATTTTGGCCGCTATTGTGGAAACTTATATACACACCGGTGAGCCTGTCGGTTCAAAGCTGCTTGCGGGTAAGCTGGGGTTTAATGTTTCCTCGGCTACTGTGCGCAGCGACATGGCTTGGCTGTTTGAGATGGGCTACTTAGAGCAGCCTCACACCTCGGCAGGGCGGGTGCCATCCCACCTGGGCTACCGCGAGTATATCGACGCTTTAATGCGCCCGGCCGCTCTGACTACCGAAGAACGCACCGAGATAGACTCCCTCTTCAACGTGCGCAACCCCGACCCAGATAAGCTGCTTGAGGATGCGGCGGAGGCTCTTTCCGGCTACACAAACTGTGCCACTGTTACGTCGTCTATCACCCCCAAAACAGTGCGTATTCGCAGGCTGGAGCTTATAGCAGCGGGCTCGAACACTGTTGTGATATTGCTAATTGCCTCTAACGGCATAATCCGCAATAAAGTCTGCCGGGTGGATTTTCAGGTGAGCGACAAGCTGATTGACTTCTTTAACAAGTTTGCCAATGGTCGGCTGGGCGGCATGAGCATCGACGAGGTATCCTCGGCCTACCTCGGGGCTATGTCGGTTAACTTGGGCGAGTACTCTCGGGTATTCAATCCTATCTTGACCGCAATATTCGAACTCTGCCGCGAGGTGAGCGAGGGGCAATACTATGTGAGCGGCTCGGCCAAACTGCTTGAGTACGGCGAGCTCAATCGCCTGGTGCGCGACCTTTTGCTTATGCTCGAAAACCGCGATAGTCTGCAAGCGCTCTTCTCAACCAAGGGTGAGAGCCAAAACTTCAAAATCATCATCGGCAAAGAAAACCAAAGCATGGAGCTAAGTGATTCGGCCGTAGTAATGACCGGCTACGAGGTAGATGGCGCGCCTGCGGGCACCATAGGTCTTATAGGCCCTGTGCGCATTGACTATGCAAGGCTTATCCCCCACCTGGAGTATTTCGCGCAAACACTGGGGGAGCTGCTGACCGAAACTTTATCACGAGACTAAGAACCTGTGTTCAATAACGAGAGTTGCTCACCAGCCGAAGCGATTTTTTTGCTAGGCAAGGAAATTTTTTGCAGGAATCCTTTGTGGATTCCAAAGAAAATTGACGAAGCATAGCGGAAAAATCGCCGGCTCGAGGGCAGCTCGAGTATTGAACACAGGTTCTAAAGAGGAAGGGGAGCGAACAGACGGATGACAAGCGAGACTGAAAGCCAACCCACAGAAAACCCGGAAATACACACCCCGCCCCCTTCTGGGGAAGACGCGGAGCCCCCGGTTATTGAGGCCGATACGCCCCAAATTACTGTGGAGGAGTACAACGAACTAGAGGATAAGTACCTGCGCCTGCGGGCTGAGTACGACAACTTCCGCAAGCGATCGCAGCGCGAAAAGGACGAAAGCTACGCTGCCGCCACCGCCGGTGTGCTATTAAAGCTGCTGGGTGTGCAGGACAACTTCGAGCGGGCAGCGCAGTACGACTGCGGCAGCGCCGAATTTGCCAAAGGCTTTGAACTGATAGAAAAGAACTTCGCAGATACCCTTGCTTCTTTCGGAGTAGAGCCGTTCGGCGAAGTGGGCGATAGCTTTGACCCCCAACTGCACCACGCCGTTATGCACATCGAAGATGAGAACCTGGGTGAGAACGTAGTCGCGCTGGTACTGCAAAAGGGCTACAAAATAGGGGATAAGATTCTGCGGTGCGCTATGGTGCAGACAGCGAACTAGTGAACTGGTAAATACAAATTGTAAATGTAAAAATTATGGAGGTAACCGAGTATGGGCAAAATAATAGGTATTGACCTTGGCACAACTAACTCTTGCGTGGCGGTAATGGAGGGCGGCGAAGCCGTTGTTATCGCGAACGCCGAGGGCTCGCGCACCACGCCTTCTGTGGTGGCGTTTAACAAAACCGGCGAGCGGATGATAGGGCAAGTGGCAAAGCGCCAGGCTGTCACCAACCCAGACCGTACTGTAATGAGCATAAAGCGGCATATGGGCAGCAATTTTAGCGTAAAGATTGATGATAAGAGCTACACACCGCAGCAGGTCTCGGCCATGGTGCTCCAAAAGCTGAAGGCCGACGCTGAGGCTTACCTCGGCCACCCGGTCACCGAGGCGGTTATCACCACCCCGGCGTACTTCACCGACGCCCAGCGCCAGGCCACCAAAGACGCCGGCAAAATCGCCGGGCTGGATGTCAAGCGGATAATTAACGAGCCGACAGCCGCGGCCCTTGCCTACGGCATCGACAAAGAGCAAGACCAGAAGATAATGGTATACGACCTTGGCGGCGGGACCTTCGATGTTTCGATCATCGAGATGGGGGACGGCGTGCAGGAAGTTCTTGCCACAGCCGGCAACAACAAATTGGGCGGCGACGACTTTGACGAGCGGGTTATCGACTATCTTGCAGCGGAATTCAAGAAGGACGCGGGCATTGACCTCAAGGGCGACAAAATGGCTATGCAGCGGCTTAAAGAGGCCGCCGAAAAGGCGAAAATCGAGCTTTCCGGGATGGCCAGCGCAAACGTGAATTTGCCGTTTATTACAGCAGACGCATCGGGTCCCAAGCACCTTGACCTCAACATTACCCGGGCCAAGTTCAACGAGCTGACCGGTGACCTTGTGGAGAAGACCATGGGTCCGGTACGCCAGGCACTGAGTGACAGCGGCCTCAAAGTCGACGAGATACAGCGCGTGTTGCTGGTAGGCGGCTCGACCCGTATACCAGCTGTCCAGGACGCGGTCAAAGACTTCATGGGCAAGGAACCATTCAAGGGCGTAAACCCGGATGAGTGCGTGGCTATGGGTGCGGCTATCCAAGGCGGCGTGCTGGGCGGCGACGTCAAGGGTCTGCTGCTGCTGGACGTAACTCCGCTCTCCTTGGGTATCGAGACCCTGGGTGGCGTCTTTACCAAGATGATTGAACGCAACACCACTATCCCTTCCAAGAAGAGCCAGGTTTACTCCACTGCCGCGGACGGCCAGACTTCGGTTGAGGTTCACGTCCTGCAGGGCGAGCGCGAGATGGCCAGCGGAAACAAAACCCTGGGCCGCTTCCACCTAGACAATATCCCGCCCGCGCCCCGCGGCACCCCGCAGATTGAAGTGACCTTCGACATCGACGCAAACGGCATCGTTAACGTCACCGCAAAGGATTTGGGCACCGGCAAAGAGCAGCACATCACCCTTACAAGCTCGTCCAACATGAGCAAGGACGATATAGACAAAGCAGTCCGCGAGGCAGAGCAGTTTGCCGCCGAGGACAAAAAGCGCCGTGAAGAAGCCGATGTCAGAAACGGCGCCGACGGCATACTCTTCCAGACCGAAAAGTTGCTCAGCGAGAGCGGCGAGAAAATCTCTGACGAGCAGAAAACACAGCTCACCGAGAAAAAGGACGCGCTGAGCGAGGCCCTCAAAGGCACCGATATCGAAGCCATAAAGGCTGCCCAAGAAGAACTGCAAAAAGTGCTATACGAGGTTTCTGCCGGGCTGTACAAGGACGCGCAGCCCCAGGGCGCACCGGCGGGAGAGGGCGAAGCCGGAGACTTCACCGGCGAGGGCCAAGGACCAGGCGACGATGGCTTTGTAGATGCCGAGTACAAGGAAGTTAAGGAAGACTAATACAGAGCTGAGATGAGAGGCAAAGGACAGAAGAGGGAAGTTAGGTTCTGTCCTTTGCTCTCCTCTGTCCTCTAACTTCTGACACGCGAGGTGTAAACATTGCCTGAAAAAAAAGATTATTATGAGGTTTTAGGTGTTTCCAAAGCCTCGGGAGAAGACGAGATAAAAAAGGCTTACCGCAAGTTGGCCAAAAAATACCATCCGGATGTTAACCCAGACAACAAGCAGGCCGAGGTCAAGTTCAAAGAAGTAAGCGAGGCTTACGAAGTACTTTCCGACTCGCAGAAGCGGCAGAAATACGACCAGTTCGGGCACGCGGGTGTTGACCCATCTTACGGGGCTGGGACCGGCGGCGCGGGCTTTGGCGGCTTTAGCGGCGGCGGCTTTGGCTTTGAGGACTTGGGGGATATTTTCGACAACTTCTTCGGTGGCGGGTTTGGCGGCTCTACCCGGACACGCAACCCCAACGCGCCGATAAAGGGCAGCGATGTGCAAATCAACATGCCTCTCGACTTTATGGAGGCGGTCAAAGGTGTTGCGAAAAAAGTCAGCGTCTCACGCCTGCAAACTTGTGACACCTGCAAAGGCTCGGGCGCTGCTGCGGGCACCAAGCCCGAGACCTGCTCGGAGTGCTCGGGTACGGGGCAGGTTAAGGTCAGCCAGCGCACCCCGTTTGGTGTTATACAGAGTTCTCGGGGGTGCTCGCGCTGTGGCGGCAAAGGGGTCATCGTCAAGGAGGCCTGCAAGACCTGCGCCGGCAAAGGTCGAGTGCGTGCGACCAAAAACCTAGAAGTAAACGTACCCGCCGGGATTGATGACGGGCAGAGTTTTGTCATGCGCGGGGAGGGTGACCACGGCCTCAACTACGGCCCGCCCGGGGATTGCCTGGTGCGGGTAAGCGTGCGCCCCGACCCGATTTTTGAGCGGGACGGCTTTGATATCTGGTGCGAAATACCGCTTACTTACGCCCAATCCGCACTAGGGGACGAGATAACCGTGCCCACGGTGGACGGCAAAGTGAGCTACCAAGTGCCCGAGGGAACCCAGCCGGGGACAGTTTTCCGGCTGCGAAACAAGGGTGTGCCCTACGTAAACGGCCGCGGCCGGGGAGAGCAGTATGTCCGTGCGGTTTTGGAAGTGCCACGGGGCCTCAACTCCAAGCAGAAAGAAGCGCTCAAGGCCTTTGAAGGGATGATGACAGAGAAGAATTACGAGAAGCGGGGGAGCTTTTTTAAGAAAATCAAAGATGCAATGGGGATATAAGGGTACAAAAGTCAGAGAACAGAAGAGGAAGCTCTGGACGCCGACAGGTGCCTGGGGAGATTTGTGTTGACATTAGTGAGCCAGCGAGAGCATCAACCCAGATAGCGAACGTGTCGCTAGGACCTTCGCTCAAATTTATCCAGTGCTTATACTTAAGTACCGGAAGTACCGGCGTCTGACCTGACCCCATAGACCATTTGAGTCTGACGAATTTATAAAAACTAAGGGTGACACTGGCGATTTTGCGCTCTTTGGTATATACTATGTGTATAGCCACAAGCCTTGTGTCGCCCGTTTTGGCGCACCGGTTTGAATATAGGGAGGCGTTCACGTTTTGAACCTTCTTGTTGTGCCAGTTCCATTTTTCGACAAAAATATGGCTGTTCACGCTTACTTTCTGCAGTACCAGGAGGGGAACGTTCTGCTAAGCCCAAATCAGGCTGAGCGGGAGTTCGATGGTGCCGCTCTCTCTCCCCTACTTGCGACCCTAAATACCGTGGGTATAGAAGCCTTTACCATGAACTTGCCGATCTTCGTCCCAGTCGGCAGCCTTGCCCTGATGGCCAACCTGGCCGGCCAGTGCAAAGTGCCGCCCGAGAAGGTCATATTTGTCATAGGCGAGGACGTAAAGCCGGAAGAGCCCTACCTTTCCGCTATGAGGCAGCTGCGGGAAAAGGGTTTCCGCTTTGCTATGCAGGGTGTCGAGTGGATAGGGCAGCACCGCGAAATAGCCGCTCTGTGCTCGTTCATTTTTCTCAGCCAGAAGCAGCTGCCCAGTCCCGCAGAGCAGGCGGTCTCCATACTCCGCGAGCACTCACATCTGGAAATAGCTGTGACTGACATCGACACACAGGCGGACTACGAAGGGCTCAAAGCCCAGGGTCCGGTGATGTTCGAGGGGCGATTTTACCGGGTGCCGCTGACAAAAGGCGCTCAGACGGTCAGCCCGCTCAAGCTAAACCTTATAAAGCTGCTAAACCTTGTGCGGGACAAAAACTTCGAGTTTAGTGATATCGCCGCCGCTGTCCAGCAAGACACGGCCCTTTCCGTCAATCTGATAACTATGATAAATTCCCCGGCCTTAGGTTTGCGGCAGAAGGTCACCAGCATAAACCACGCAGTGACTATCCTGGGGCAGATCGAGGTCGGCAAGTGGGTGACAACGGCCGTCTCTAAACTGCTAGGGTCGGACAAGCCGGACGAGCTTACCCGGCTATCGCTTATACGAGCCCGTTTTGCAGAAAACCTGGCCCCGGGGTTCGGGCTCAAAGACCACGCCGACAGCCTATTCTTGCTCGGATTGTTCTCGGTGCTGGACGTCATCCTCGAAGTACCCATGGAGCAGGCACTGGAAATGGTGCAGGTCTCCGACGACATTAAGGACGCGCTGCTGGATGGCAAGGGCAAATTCGGCGAGGTGTTGATATTTATGCAGAACTACGAGGCCGCCGCGTTTAAGCAGGTCTCCCGGGCGATGATTATTCACGACCTTGCGCCTGAAGATATTTATAGGTCTTATATTGGGGCGCTTGGGTGGTACCAGGGGGTTGTGTCGCCTTCGGGTGAGACTTAAAGTTCAAGGCCCAAGGGCTTAAGTTCAAGGTCTTTAAGGTCAAGGTCCCAATATTGATTCTGCCTGCGGGCAGGGGATAGTGTGCCGGTTGTGCTGTGGGATGCTTAGATTTAAGGGCCAAGGTCAAGGTCCCAATCTTAATTCTGCCTGCGGGCAGAGGATAAGGTACCGCTCATGCCGCGGGGGCACTTACTTTCTTTGCTCCGCCAAAGAAAAGTAAGCAAAGAAAGGCGGCTGGGGGGAGGACCGGTATTGCTACGCTCACTGAGGGGCGTTCGCTTCGCATACAACTCCCCCCAGACCCCCCACTGGTGGGTCAAGGGCGGGTTGGTGGGGACTGGTAGGTTGGGTGACAACCGGATTCGTCTGCAAGAGCGGAAGGTTTTAGTGGGTAGAGGCACCGTTTTGTGAGGGCGGAAAGTTGCGGTTCCGTATTGGTTACGTTTGCGCGAAGGTCAAGGGTATGGTTAGGGGCTGGTGGCAGGACTTCGTCTGCCTGAGAGAGCTGTTGGTAGATGACCGGCAAGTGCGCTGGTGCGCTGAGAATCCACTGTATCCGGCTGTGCTAAAGCAAACCTACCCTGCGGCTATGCCAGCACGGGTGTAATAAAGTAACGAGTCTTCGCGGTAAGGTGATTGCTGATGGCTATGGTTAGTGCAAAAGGTATCGATACTTAGCCCAATTACCGTCCCCCACAAACATGATCTTGACCTACCAGTGGGGGGCCTGGGGGGAGTTGTATGCGAAGCGAACGCCCTTTGTGAGTGCAGCAATACTGGTCCTCCCCCCAGCCGCCTTCTTTTGCTTACTTTTCTTGGCGGGGCAAGAAAAGTAAGTGCCCCCGCGGCACAAGCGGCACCTTATCCCCTGCCCGCAGGCAGAATTAATATTGGGACCTTGACCTTAAAGCCCTTGACCCTAAACTTACAAGAACCTAAAAAAACGCACCCCACCTGGAGCTGACACCATGTCAAACACGAGCACAGAAAATCTAGGCTGCGGCATAACCGCATACACCGACCCCGACCACCGCATCGGTACCGACGCCTGCCTGCTGGCCGCCTTTAGTGCCCCTCGCAGAATCGACACCGCCGTGGATCTTGGCACCGGTTGTGGGGTTATCCCGCTTTTGTGGTTCGCAGGGGCAAACCCGCCCAGAGCCGCCTTTGCCATTGAGCTGCAGCCTCGCGCCGCTGAGCTTGCCCGCCGTGGCGCTGTCCACTCGGGGTTGGAGGAACGGTTGCGTATTGTCGAAGGGGATATCCGCATTTTGCCGGATGCTTTGCCGAGAGGCGGCTTTGACCTTGTCACCTGCAACCCGCCCTATAAGCCGGTGGGCGCTGGGATTCTAAGTGGATCGGACAGTGGCAAAATGGCCCGTCACGAGACCACTTGCACCCTGGACGACGTCTGTAGGGCGGCGGGTAAGCTTTTGCGCTTTGGGGGGCGGCTCTGTGTCTGCCAGCTGCCGGAGCGCCTGCCCGACCTGCTCTGCGCAATGCGCACCCACCGGATTGAACCAAAGCGGCTGAAGTTTGTACAGAAGGATGCCCACAGCCCGCCCTGGCTGGTGCTCTGCGAGGGTAAGCTGGGCTCAAAACCATTTTTGCAGGTTGAGGCGCCCCTTCTGCTGGACGGCAAGAGCGCGGGCTACGGAAGCGAGGTGGCCAGCACATGAACGGCAAGCTTTACTTAGTTGGTACGCCTATCGGCAACCTGGGCGACCTTACTCCACGAGCGGCCGGAACCCTCGCCGAGGCCGACTTTGTCGCGGCGGAGGACACCCGGGTCACCCTGCGGTTGCTTAACCACTTAGGCCTAAAAAAGCCGCTGGTGAGCTACCACGAGCACAACAAAGAAAGCGCCGGCCGGGCAATCGTCTCCCGCTTGCTGGCTGGGGAGAGCTGCGCCCTCTGCACTGACGCGGGTATGCCTTGCATCTCGGACCCCGGCCAAGAGTTGGTAAGCCTTTGCGCCCAGAGCGGCCTTGAGGTTATTGCCATACCAGGCCCCTCCGCACTGGTGACCGCACTTGCCCTCTCGGGGACCCCTGGCGGGCGATTCACTTTCGAGGGCTTTCTCAGCGTGAAAAGGGGCAGCCGCCAAAAGCATCTGGACGCCCTCAAAACCGAAGAGCGCACCATGATATTTTATGAAGCCCCCCACAAACTTCCCGCGACCCTGGAGGATATGCTGGCCGCGTTTGGCGAGCGCAAAATCGCCCTCTGCCGGGAGCTTACCAAGCTCCACGAGGAGACAATTCGCACCACGCTTTCTCAGGCGGTGGCAGACTGTCGCGAGAGTTCATTCAAGCCGCGTGGGGAATACGTGCTGGTCATAGAGGGAGCGCCACCCGCGCTACCTGAGCAGTCGCTCAGCGAGGAGGAGGCCGTGGTCATGGTAAAGCAGTTGCAAGCGAGCGGCCTTTCTCTCTCCCAGGCGGCCAAAGATGTAGGGGTGCTGACCGGGCACAAAAAGGCAAGGCTATATAAGCTGGCCCTGAGCGGCGATGTGCGTTAGGTGATATTGCTTACCATATGGTAAAGCGACAAAAGCGCAGCGAACTTAATATTAGGTGGTGAGATATGTGGTTAAAGAAGTTCCCGGCGAAGATTTAGCACGAGCTATCGACCTAGTGAATATTTTCTCTTTTTATTCATCTTTTGGCAAAAATGTGATATTATGTATAATAGTGGGTTTGTCTGCGCGCCCGCGCTAAACTTTTCTCTTCTGCCCTCTGAATTTCCTAATAAAGTTGGTGCCTTGTATGAATGATAACCGCGACCCCTGGGGTAACCGCAGCTGGTCCCAGAGCCCTGGCCAGCCCCGCCCCTGGGAAAACGACGGCCATATATTTGGAGGGCAGTCCCCCTATCCCCCAACACCGCCGCCAAACCAGCGCCAGATAAAGCGTCTTTTGCGCCAGAACGCAAATGGTGTGTGCGCAGCGCTTGTTTTGGTGTTTGCCGCCGTGCCGGCCTTCACCTTTGTAATGCGGCAGCTATATTGGATATTTCCGGGGTTTGAGAGCTTTATCTTCGGCCTTTCGCCGGCGGGCTTGGGCGTTATAAACATGAGCGTGTTCGCTGTTACGCTGCTGGTACCAACCATTCTTATATTGCGTTTTTTTCGCATACCTTTGCGGGTGGCTTTCCCTATGCGGCGCACGCCGGCCGGTGTCATGGTGCCGGGTGTATTTTGCACGCTGGGTATGAGTGTGGTTGGGGTGTTCATCGCCGCCATATTAATTGCGCTCATATCGGCGACAACGGGTGCGACACCCATAATGCCCGACTTCTCGCCGCCCGATTACGGTGTCGCCGCGACCATTATCTTTCTCATCTCGCTAAGTGTATTCCCTGCCATATTTGAAGAACTCCTTTTCCGCGGGGCGATAATGCAATCCCTGCGCCGCTTTGGCGACCCATTTGCCCTGGTTGTCTCATCGATTCTCTTCGCAATGCTACACCGCAACTTCTACCAAGGGCCAAACGCCATGCTTACCGGCCTTGTGCTAGGGTACTTTACCCTGCGCGCGGGCAGCCTTATCCCCGCTATGGTTGCGCACTTTGTCAACAATTTTCTAGCAGGTGGGTTTAACATACTTATAGTTCACCTGCCCGAGCGCTACGCGCAGATAATCAACTTCTCCATCATCCCCACCTACCTGGCTCTAGGGGCCATCGGCCTTATCGTCATGTCGCTGAAAAGCGGCGGGTTTGTCCCTCTACGCCAGAGTCTGACCGGTCTCTTCGAGTGGCAGAAGTATCTGCTGTTCTTCACCTCGCCTCTGGGCGTTGTGTTTATTGCGGCCACTATTTGGGAGACCAGCCGGTTTATCAATTAGCGCCGCCACCGACGTAGGAGCGCGTTCCACCTCGGCTCGTCTTTGGGTTAGCTGTATATTGTAGGGGCGCACACCGGGCGCCCCGCTTGCTTTTCACAAGTGCGTGCCTCGGGGTAGAGGTGTCTGGTGGCTCTTATGTAGGAAATATATGCAATATCAAAAAACCGTAGATTTAGCCCATAATCTCCACCTAATTATATCAAATATCCATATAATTTTTGAATATTAACAAAAAGTTAAAGAACATTTACAGAAATATGTTATACTGTTAGGGTAGCTAAATTCTTGTACAGATGGAGGGATCGGCCCTTTAATGATAATAGAGCAAATGGTATCTATAGAGCGGATGGAGCACGCCGCCGAGCTGTTTGGCAACTTTGATGCGAACATCGATATTTTGCGCGACGCTCTGGGGGTTGACGTCCTCACGCGGGACGGCCAGATTCGGGTAAGCGGCGAGGCCGAGAGCGTAAGCCAAGCCACCCGGGCTATTGAGGGTCTGCTAAAAATGGTGGAAAAGGGCGAGCAGCTTACCGACCAGTCGATACGCTATATGCTTACCCTGGTACGGGAGGGAAACGAGGGCCGGGTAGACGAAATGCGCAAGGATGTCGTCTGCCTGACCGCCAAGGGCAAGCCCATAAAGGCAAAGACCCTGGGGCAAAAGCGCTACCTTGACGCCATGCGCGAGAACACCGTAACCGTGGGTATAGGCCCTGCCGGTACCGGCAAGACATACTTAGGCGTAGCTATGGCAGTTCGGGCTTTTCGCGCGCAGGAGGTTTCGCGGATTATTCTCACCCGCCCGGCGGTCGAGGCCGGCGAGAAGCTGGGCTTTCTGCCCGGCGACCTGCAAAACAAGGTAGACCCATACTTGCGTCCGCTCTACGACGCGCTATACGAGATGCTCGGGGTCGAGAACTTCCAGAAGTTCCTCGAGCGCGGCAGCATTGAGATAGCCCCACTTGCTTACATGCGCGGGCGAACTTTAGATGAAAGCTTCATCATCCTGGACGAAGCACAGAACACTACCCACGAGCAGATGAAGATGTTCCTCACCCGCATGGGCAACGGCTCCAGGGTTGTCATAACCGGGGACATAACTCAAATCGACCTGCCCGAGCCAAAGAAGAGCGGCCTTATCCAGGCGGCTAAGGTGCTCAAAAACATAAACGATATATCTATCGTACGTTTTACCGAACGAGATGTCGTCCGACACAAGCTTGTACAAGAGATTATCAAAGCTTACGATAAATTCTACGAAGATAACCGGAAGGGGCGCTAAAAGTGGCCGATAAACTAAAAGTGTCAATTACAAACCAGCAGAAGGACTACAAAATACCCACAGGCATCCGCCTGCTTATCCGCAAGTGCTGCCACGCCGTTCTGCAGACAGAAGATATGGGCGGCAACTACGAGGTAAATGTGAGCTTTGTGGACGAAGAGCAAATCCACCAGCTAAACAAACAGCACCGGGGCAAGGACGAGCCAACCGATGTGCTCAGCTTCCCCACGGGGGTGGATGGCAACTACGACATAGCACCGGACACCGGTGCTACTATGCTGGGGGACATCGCGCTCTCAATTCCCCATGTCTACCGCCAGGCCGAGCAGTACGGCCACGATATCCGCCGGGAGTTTGCTTACCTAACCGTACATTCGATGCTGCACCTTATTGGCTACGACCACGAGGATAGCGGCATAGCAAGAGTTCATATGCGGGAAAAAGAAGAGGATGTGCTCTCCCGCTTGGGGCTGCAGCGCGGGGCGAGCTATGTACGAGAGTAGAGAAGCCGGAGGCCAGAGGGCGAATTCTAATACCAGCAGTGCGTTCATCTCAATAGTTGGCCGGCCCAACGTGGGCAAGTCCACCCTGCTCAACGCCCTGGTGGGGGAGCATGTGGCCATTGTTTCCCAAAAGCCGCAGACCACCCGTAACCGCATTACTGGTATACTAACCCGCGAGGAGCGCCAGTTCGTATTTATCGACACCCCGGGGATGCACACACCGCGCACCCGCCTGGGCGAATACATGGCCGGTGAAATAAACCAGGGTATGGCCGACGTAGATGCCGCCCTGCTGGTGAGCGAACCTCTTGGCGAAATCCACCCAATGGAGGCGCTGCTGCTTGAGCGGCTGAGTGTCCGGGGTACGCCGATAGTTCTAATCGTCAACAAAATCGACTCCCTCCCCCGCAAAGACGCTATGATGGAGAAAATCGAAGCCTTCTCTGCCTTGGCAACACTCGCGGAAGTCGTGCCTATAAGCGCCAAAAACGGCGATGGTATCGACCTGCTGCTGGCCCAACTTGACCGCTTTTGCAAGCCGGGGCCACATTACTTTGAGCCGGACGCCTACACCGAGCAGCCCGAGCGAGTTATAGTTGCCGAGCTGTTTAGAGAGGCGCTGCTGCGCTACCTGCAGGACGAAATCCCACACGGTACAGCCGTGGTAATTGAGAAGATGCGCGAGCGCGAGCAGGGCGATATTGTGGACATAGACGCCATAATCTACTGCGAAAAAGATACCCACAAGGGGATAATTGTGGGTAAGGGCGGGGCGGCCATCAAAAATACAGCCAGCACAGCCCGTCGCTCAATAGAAAGATTTTTGGGTGGCAAGATCAACCTGCAGTGCTGGGTAAAAGTACGCAAAGACTGGCGGAATCGGCCAGGGGCGCTTAGGGAGCTTGGGTTCAACTAGTAGTGGCGGTTATATAGTCACCGAACTTGAAAATCGCCCTTTAGATTTTCAAGTTTACACACTCGTAGAGTGTGTGCGGCAAAGCCGCAGGTGACGTATACACGGTTCGACCGGCGCTGTGCGCCGGTAAGCGCCCTAAGGGCGCTACTTCAAAAGTGGACTTCTTTTGAAGTTCGATGAGTATACTTATTCCACTCAACCAAAAAGGTAGCAACTATGCAAACCACAATTGACGGCATTGTCCTGCGCGCCCGTGCCCTTGAGGGGGACCGTTTACTGAGCATCCTCACCGGGGAGCTGGGGCTTATAACCGCCTACGCCAACCGGACAGGCAATATGCGCTCGCGGCTTGCGGCCTCCACCGAGGCGCTGAGCTACTCACGGTTTGTGCTGTTTACCAACCGGGGGCGAGTGGTGGTGGACAAGGCCGATTCCAACCAGATATTTTTTGCTGTGCGGGCGGACTTTGAAAAACTCTGTTTGGCCTCGTACTTCGCTCAACTGGCAGGTGAGCTGCTCACCGCCAACGAGCCGGCCGAAGAGCCGCTGCGTCTGCTGCTAAACTGCCTGCATTGCCTAGAGGAAGGCAGACGTCCGCCAGCTCTGTTAAAGCCGATTTTTGAGCTGCGCTTGCTTACCTTGGCCGGGTTTATGCCCGACCTTGTGGGCTGCCGATTCTGCGCCGAGTATCACGGCAAAGAGATGTTCTTCTTTCCCCGCGAAGGCGACCTTGACTGCGGTCCCTGCCGCTTAGAGCAAGGCCTGCCAAGAACCGGTGGGGTACCGGTCAGCGATGGGGTGCTGGCGGCTATGCGGCATATTATTTACGCGCCCACGTCACGGCTTTTCTCCTTCACTTTGGGGGAGGGCGGGCTGCGCGCCCTTAGCGGGATAAGCGAGAGCTACCTGCTCACCCGGGCCGAGCGGAGTTTTCCGGCGCTGGAGATGTATAAGAGCACGGCATTGTAGGGGCGATCACTAATTGCCCTTACAAGTACCGGCGCATAGATGTCGCCGAGTCTTACGGTTTGACGCAACCAGCACTTTATCGTATAATATATAATGATACTCAGTAGCGTTTGGTCCCTGGAGGTAATACACATATGGTCTACAAAGTTGGAATAGACGTCGGCAGCACAACCCTAAAAACCGTGGTGCTCGGCGGAAACGATCGGATAATCGAAAAAAGCTACAAACGGCATATGTCTAAGGTGCGCGAGGCCACTCTCGAGCACCTGGAAAGCCTTGCAGATATTCTACAGGGTCACCAGCTCAAGGTGGCGGTTACTGGCTCGGCTGGGCTGGGCGTCGCCAAGGAGTACGGGCTGGACTTCGTGCAGGAGGTCTTTGCGACGGCTGGGGCAGTTCGCCGCGACTTGCCACAGACAGACGTGGTGATAGAACTGGGCGGTGAGGACGCCAAAATAATCTTCTTCGGCGGTGCACTGGAAGACAGGATGAACGGTACCTGCGCCGGCGGCACCGGCTCTTTCATTGACCAGATGGCCACCCTGCTGGGTGTGGGTATAGACGAGCTTGACCAGCTTAGCGCTAAGGCCGAAAAAATCTACCCCATAGCCTCCCGGTGCGGGGTATTCGCCAAAAGCGATATCCAGCCCTTGCTAAACCAGGGCGCCCGCAAGGAGGATTTAGCGGCATCTATATTCCAGGCGGTGGTTGAGCAGACTGTCGCCGGGCTTGCACAGGGGCGTAAAATTGAGGGCAACGTGCTCTTTTTGGGCGGGCCGCTCTCCTTTATGAAGGGGCTGCAGCGCCAGTTTACCGAGACACTTAAGCTGGACGAGCAGAGCGCTATCTTCCCCACACTGGCGCCAAACTTCGTGGCTCTGGGCAGTGCATACCACGCGCAAACTCTCCCCGACAGCGCGGCCCTTACCTACGACGAGCTTATCCAGCGGCTGCGGGGGGTGCCGGACAAAACCGCCGTGCTCGAAAGCCAGCCACCGCTGTTTGAGAGTAAGGCCGCATACGATGTCTTCAAGGCCCGCCACGACAAAATGAGCGTACAGCACCGGGATATCACCGGCTACTCGGGCCGCGCTTACCTTGGGATAGACGCGGGCAGCACCACCACAAAGCTCGTGCTGCTAGCGCAGGACGGTGCGATGCTCTATAAGCACTACGTCAGCAACGGGGGCAACCCTCTGCCTGTGGTCAAGGCACAGCTTGAGCGTATCCACGGGTTGTGCGCGGGCCGCATTGAGATCGCCGGCAGCGCTGTGACCGGCTACGGCGAAGAGCTGATGTGCGAGGCTTTCGGCGTCGACCACGGGCTTGTCGAAACCCTGGCCCACTTTACCGCTGCCCGGCACTTCGACCCGGAAGTCGACTTCATCATCGACATCGGCGGGCAGGATATAAAGTGCTTCACCATCCGGGATGGCGGAGTGGACGATGTCATCCTCAACGAGGCATGTTCCTCCGGGTGCGGATCGTTTATTCAGACTTTCGCGACCTCGTTGGGTTACGAGATCGACGAGTTTGCCCGCCTTGCCCTTTTTGCCGAGAATCCAGTTGATTTGGGCACACGCTGCACGGTCTTCATGAACTCATCTGTTAAGCAGGCGCAAAAAGACGGCGCAACGGTGGGGGACATCTCCGCTGGTCTTGCGGTCTCAGTCATCAAGAACGCGCTTTATAAGGTCATACGTGCTCGCAGTGCCGACGAGCTGGGCAGCCATATTGTGGTACAGGGGGGGACATTCCTCAACGACGCGGTGCTGCGCTCCTTTGAGCAGGAGCTGGGCCGGGATGTCGTCCGCCTCTCGATTTCTGAGCTGATGGGCGCTTACGGGGCAGCGCTCCACGCTATGCAGAGCACTCAAGAGCCGAGCACCCTCATCACGCCAGAGGGGTTGGAGGCGTTTACCCACAGCGCCACGCCGGCCACCTGCAAACGGTGCACCAACCACTGTGCGCTGACCGTCAATGCTTTTTGCGACAAGCGCAAGTTTATCTCCGGGAACAAGTGCGAGCTTGGCGCGGGTGCGCAGGAGGCCTCCGGCCTGCCCAACCTTGTGGCATACAAATACGACAAACTCTTTGCGCTCCAGCGCATTCGTGAGGGCGAGGGCCGCCCAAGAGTAGGCATCCCCCTGGTGATGAATATCTATGACACCCTGCCATTCTGGGCGCCGTTTTTCGACGAGCTTGGCTGCGATGTTGTGCTTAGTGGCCATAGCAACCGGGAACTCTATATGCAGGGGCAGCACACCATCCCCTCGGATACTGTCTGCTACCCGGCCAAAATAGCCCACGGCCATATCGAAGCACTGGCCGAGCAAAAAGTAGACTTTGTTTTCTACCCTTGCATGACCTACAACTTCGACGAGGGCATAGCCGACAACTGCTACAACTGCCCGGTAGTGGCCTACTACCCCGAGGCCATAGGAGCCAATGTCTCCAGCCTGCAAGATACAAAATACCTCTGCCCTCACCTCAGCCTGAACGACGACAGATTCTTCCTCAAACGGATATATCCAATCCTCGCGGAGGTGCTGCCCGGGCTTAAAAAGGACAAGCTGGGAGATGCCGCAAGGGCGGCTTATGCGGCCTATACCGCCCATCAGCAAGACGTCCTAGAGGCGGGGCAGCGTGCCATTGATTACGCGGTGGAGAGAGGCAAGAGGATGATTGTGTTGGCCTGCCGCCCCTACCATATCGACCCAGAGATAATCCACGGTATCGACAAGCTGCTGACCTCTCTGGGATTTGTGGTGCTGACCGACGACAGCATCCCGCAGCGGGGCAAGCCCAAGCTCAATATTCTCAACCAGTGGACCTACCACGCGCGGATGTTCGGTGCGGCGCAGTTTGTAGCCGAACAGCCAGATGCCCAGCTTGTACAGCTTGTTTCCTTCGGCTGCGGGCTGGACGCGGTTACCAGTGACGAAGTGCGCGATATTTTGCGCAGCTCGGGCAAGTTCTACACCCAGCTTAAAATCGATGAGATAAGCAACCTGGGGGCAGCCAAAATTCGTCTGCGCAGCCTGCTTGCAGCGATTAAAGAAAGAGAGGCGGTTACCCATGCATAGCAGCCATAGAATTATAGAAAAGCCGGTCTTCACCGATGAGATGAAGCGTGAGTACACCATCCTCATGCCAGATATGCTCTCCTTCCACTTTGACCTTATCGAGGGGGTTTTGCGCCAGCACGGCTTTAAGGCGGTGGTAGTCAAAACCAACCACAAAGGCATAATCGCAGAGGGGCTAAAGAACGTACACAACGACACTTGCTACCCCGCCTTGCTGGTAATTGGCCAGCTGATAGACGCCCTAAAAAGTGGCGAGTACGACCTAGATAAAACCGCCCTGCTGATGAGCCAGACCGGGGGAGGTTGCCGGGCCTCCAACTATATCGCCCTGCTCCGCAAGGCTCTCGAACAGCAAGGGTTGGGCCATGTACCCGTCCTCTCCCTGAACTTTTCCGGGCTAGAAAAACAGGCCAGCCTCCCCATCTCAACTAAGATGCTGGTCAAGATGTTCCACTGTATCCTCTACTCCGACTTCATGATGGGGATTGTCAACCAGTGCATTCCCTACGAGGTCAACGAGGGGGAGAGCATTGCTCTGGTAGACACCTGGAACCAGCGGCTGCTGGCACAAATGTCCAGCCCGGCGTTTGTACGCTTGGGGCGCAACTACAAGGCCATCCTCAACGACTTTGCGAAAATTCCGCTGCGCAAGACGCCCAAAGTAAAGGTTGGCATCGTGGGCGAAATTTACCTCAAGTATGCCCCCCTGGGCAACAACGATCTTGAGAAATTCCTGGTGGACGAAGGGGCCGAGGTGGTAAACACCGGCATACTAGACTTTATAATGTACTGGTCCCACGGGTATATCTACGACAAAAAATTGTACGGCAAGGCGGGTGTTGGGTACTACCTGCACCGTCTAGCCCTCGGGTATTTGATGAGCCGCCAGCGCCAGATGATACGCGCTATTGAGCGGCAGGGGAGCTTTCGCCCACCGGCCGACTTTGCAAGCATCATGAAGATGGCGGAGGGCTATCTCGACCACGGCGTCAAGATGGGCGAGGGCTGGCTGCTGACTGCCGATATGCTCGAGCTTATCCACAATGGGGTGAGCAATATTGTCTCCGCTCAGCCCTTTGGCTGTTTGCCCAACCATATAGTCGCCAAGGGGATGATACGCAAAATCAAGGACCATCACCCCGAGGCCAATATCGTGGCGGTTGACTACGACCCGGGCGCCTCGCGCATCAACCAGGAGAACCGCATTCGGCTAATGCTGGCTAACGCTAAGAATGCTTTGGGTGTGGGTGATGGGACTGTAAAAGAAGAGCCGGTGGCGGGGTAGGGGCGCTATCTAAGGTCAAGTCCGCCCGGTGGCGCCGCTTGACAAACATCGTTATATAGGCCGGGACGCCCAGTATGCGCCCACTACAACACTAGGAGGTCCCAATGCCAAAAATTGGAGATCTATTTCGGCAGGCGCAAAGAAGAGCCCCGACTTCTTTTGAGGCCGGGGAGCTTTTTCGTTTTGCTACCGGTATAGGCCCGCTGGACGACTGGTCGGCGCCCGCTACCGAACAGATGCAGGCAGAGCTAGAGCGTTGCCTTGAGCTGCGCGCGGGCGGGTACCCAATCCAGTACATTGTGGGCGGTTGGGAGTTCTACGGCCTGCCCTTGACGCTAGGTCCGGGGGTGCTCATCCCCCGCCAGGACACCGAGACCCTGGTCGACTTAGCCATCGATACCCTAAAACAAGCGGCTTATCACAACCCGGAAGTGATCGACCTGGGCAGCGGTAGCGGCTGCATTGCTATTGCGCTCAAGCAAAATTTCCCGGGTGCTAGTGTCACCGCGGTTGAGGTCTCGGATAAAGCGGCCGTTTTTCTTGAGCGCAACATAGCCGCCAGTGGGCTGGACATTACCCCTGTCTTGGCGGATATGCGTGAGTACCAACACCCTCGGCCTATAGATCTCTTGCTCTCTAACCCGCCGTATATTCCGAGAGGGGAACTGCCAAATTTACAACGGGAGGTTACCTACGAGCCAGCCCTTGCTCTTGACGGCGGCGAGGACGGCCTTGGCTTCTACCGGGAAATTGCCGGGCGGTACAAATCCCAGCTTGCCCCCGGCGGTGCGCTGCTGCTGGAGATAGGCGCCGGACAGCGGGAAGATGTTTGCGGTATCCTCGCCGCGTGCTCTTACAAAGAAATCACACCGCACCAAGACCTTAACGGTCTGCCCCGGGTAATAAGCGCGCGGGGGTAACTAAAAGCAAAATGGCAGAGCAACATATAGTGGAAGTGTACTGCACAAACACATAAACAGGAGGCAGTTATGCCAAACGAGAAATTCAAGACTTCGATAGGTGGCCAGGCGCTGATTGAGAGCGTAATGATGCGCGGGCCAGTTAAATCGGCCATGGCGGTGCGCCTACCCAGCGGCGAGATTGACCTGGAGGAGTGGGACAACCCCGCGGCAAGCAGGCGCTGGTACCGCAAAACCCCATTTGTGCGCGGTGTGTTCAATATGGTGGACGCCATGCGCACGGGCTACAAATGCATGATGAAGAGCGCTGAGAAATCCGGTATGCTCGAAGAGGAAGAAGAAAACCCTTCCCGGTTTGAGAAGTGGCTGAGCGACAAACTGGGTGATAGCTTTTCTAAAGTTATAACCGGCTTTTCGATGGTGCTGGGTGTGGTGCTGGCGGTGGGGCTTTTTTCGGTGCTGCCGGTGTTTTTGATTTCGCTTCTGCCAAACCTAACCGGCACCGAGCTCACCCCTATGGTTCGCGCGCTGCTAGAGGGGGTTATGCGGATTATCATATTTGTGCTGTATATCGCCGCGGTTTCGCGGATGGAGTATACCCGCCGGTTATTCCAATATCATGGCGCCGAGCACAAAACAATCGCCTGCCACGAGGCAGAGCAGCCCCTCACCATTGAGAATGTCCGTACCCACTCGAGGTTTCATCGCCGGTGCGGTACCAGCTTTTTGCTGATTGTGCTGGTCACGTCCATACTCATTTTCTCGCTCGTCCGCATTGAACACGTAATTATACGCGCACTTTTCCGCTTTGCGCTGCTGCCGCTGGTGGTCAGCATTGCCTACGAGATTATCAAGTTTGCCGGGCGGTACGACAACATATTCACCCGGATGATTTCAGCCCCCGGGCTTTGGCTCCAGAGGCTTACTTCCCACGAGCCGGATGATAAACAGATTGAGATTGCCATAACCTCAATGCAGGCGGTTATTCCAGAGGAAGGCGGGGCTGACAAGTGGTAGCCACAGAGAGCTTTATTTGGGGGGGTGCCACGCAAAGCAGAGCAAAATGTATTTGACATTTCTAGGCGGCAATGATAGGATTGTGCCCCAGCCCTTTAAAAACAGGAGGATTATCGTGAAAAAACTACTAAGTAGGTTTTTGATTATCGTATGCGTACCTGTTCTGAGCCTGAGCCTTGCAGCATGTGGCGGCAGCCAGAACCCCCCGGAGCCAGTGGCTCCACCGGAAGTTGTCGAGCCTAATATAGAGCCGCATCAGCCCGAGGTCGAGCCTGCGTCCCAGCCAGTGTCGGCTCCGGGTGATTTGAGTGAGGATATATACAGCTTCATGTTCGGGCTTAACGGCGCTACCTTTACTCTGCCCTTCCCCTACGCGGAATTTGAGTCCAATGGCTGGGTGGGAGAGGGCCTAGAAACGCAAACTTTAAATCCCAACCAGTTCACTCTCAGCACACAGCTAAACAACGCGGACCAAAGGATATTTGTGTCCTTTGTAAACACCACCGACAACATAACGACCCTAAACGAAAGCATGGTGGGGCGGATTACCATAGACGAATGGGAAGCAAGAAGCGGCGTGGAGCTTGTTTTTCCGGGGAATATCTCGATAGGCTCTAGCTACGAGGACGTAATTGCAGCCCATGGGGAGCCGAGCGAGAGAAGCGAAACCGGGTCTACAAGAAGGCTTGATTACTCAAGCAGCTCTCGCGCTAGTGTTACAATTAGCGTTGATATAGAATCCGGCCTTGTCAACCGCATACAGATGGAAAACTTTATCGCCAGAGAAATTTCCCCCGCTTTTGAGGGGGACGTTCCCGCTGCTGTGAGCGCCTATGTCGCACCGACCGAGCTGGGTGAGGACTGGAGAACATTCAACGTAAGGTTTGCCGGCGACTTATATAGCCTCCCAGCGCCTGTGGCCGCATTTGTAGCCAACGGCTGGATTATTGAGGGCGACCCCAACGAGATGGTGCCCGCACGCTCCAGCAGGACCGGCATAACTCTGCGCAACGGCAACCAAACCATGCGCACCATGGTGGAAAATTATGACGACAGCGCCCAACCTGTGGCCAATACTTTTGTGACATCTGTTGAGTTCTCGCACTTTGGCGCGGTGCTGCCAATCGAGCTGCCGGGCGGTATTACCGAGAACTCTACAATCGAAGAAGTGCTGGCGGCTTTTGGCACGCCTGACCGTGTCGAAGAAAGCGCTTCCTTTAGGACCTACACCTTCGGGAGTAGAGTATTTGAGCGGATTGAAGTTGGTATAAGGCTCGAAACGAGCGAAATCCACAGAATTGATGTTCGCAACGCGCCATAGAGGGCGCCAGTGCAAACGCGAAACATTTGCCAAAGCCCTGCGACTATTGTGTCGCAGGGCTTTCTCTGTAGGCTGCTAGTTTATCTCGGCTGTTTCGTCTTGGCGTTTGGTCAGGGGCAAGGTAATCATTACGGTGGTGCCTTGCCCCTGAACCGAGGCTATCCCGAGCTGGCCGCCATGGCGCCCGACAATTTCATCTGCCACCGCCAGCCCAATACCCGAGCCCCTGCGGGTGGAATCCGCCTTGTAGAACTTCGCCTTGACCTTGGGCAGGTCCTCTTCGCTGATGCCGATGCCGGTGTCATCCACCTGCACTATCAAGTCTTCTCCGCTGATTTTAGCAACAACACTTACGCTGCCCCCGGCGTTCGAGTATTTGACCGCGTTGTCAATTACATTAACGAACACTTGGCGCAGCTTGTTTTTATCCCCCCAAACATGGGCGCTCTCTTCTGGTTCGTTATAGGTGAGGGTAAGGCCCTCCCGGCGGACGCGGTCGGTGTACATCATTACAGCCTCGCCCAGTTCCGCAAGTGGGTCGATTCTCGATCGCACCAACTTTAACCGCCCGCTCTGCATCCGCGAAAAGTCCAGCAGCTCCTCGACCATATGACTTAGGCGGTCGGTCTCGCTGATTATCACCTTCATACCCTTTTCCAGCGTCTGCTTGTCTTCCCCGTGGTCGGTGAGTATGGTCTCCCCCCAGCCGCGGATAGCTGTCAGCGGGGTACGCAGTTCGTGGGAGACTGATGAGATAAAGTCGTTTTTCATAGTTTCGGTAGCTCCCAGCTCTTCGGCCATGTGGTTGATTATATCGCAAAGTTCGCCTATCTCATCGTTGTTTTTCTTCTGCAGGCGTGCGCCAAAGTCCCCCCCCGCTATTTTGCGGGCGGTTTCGCCCAGTTGTCCTACCGGATTTACTATCGAGCTCAAAAAGTAGGAGCTGGAGAAAAGCACTGCTGCCAGCACCGCCACCCCAATAAGGATGATTGCTGTAATCCACAAAGTTATCTGCCTGTCTACCTGAGTTAGGGTAGCAAGAAACCGTATGGCCGAGATACCCTCCTGCGGGGTGGAGAGAAAAACGGTCACCGCCATTACCCGCTCGCCGCTCATCTCGCTTATTATTACGCTCTCACTAGACTGGGAGGCGGCGGCGTAAAACGCGTCCATAATAACGTCGTCTGGGGTGAAGCCGCTTGAGGTGTGGAGCACATAACCTTCGTCGCTGAGCACCATCATCTCCATCTGATTATTAAGTGGGAACCAAGTGACATAATTTTGAACCTGGGTGCGGTAGTCAAGGGCGCTGTCCTGGGCAAGCTGGGTAAAGTAGCCGTTGGTCTCGTCCGCCTGGGAGGTGAGCACATTCTGCACCGAAGTGTAGTAGTAGTGGCGGATACCAAAAGCGACAGCTACCACAATTATCAGGATGATGACCACAATAACGCCGAAGCTGTTAAGCAGCCATCGGCGGGTTATTTTTTTTACGGCCATTATCTCACCCTTTCCGGCCTGCAATTGCGACGACTTGTAGGGGATGCGCACTAGGCGACCTGCCTCAGACCGGGCTGCAAAATTTTGCGGGGTGCCCTACAATACTGCGGCCAACTGCTCTCAATCAACCCATTTATATCCATAGCCCCAAATAGTAAGTATATGCTTAGGCTTGGAGGCATCGTCTTCTATCTTCATGCGAAGGCGGCGGATATTAACGTCGACTATTTTTACATCGCCGTAGTAGTCCTCGCCCCATACATGAGTGAGAATCTCGGTGCGGTCCATGGCTACATTGGGGTGAGAGATGAAGAACTCCATAATCTGGAACTCCATCTGTGTGAGATCGACTTGGCGGCCACGTTTGGTCAGGGAGCGGCTTTTGGTGTTTAGCACAAACTCCCCGGAAATAATATCGCTGCTGGGAGCTGTGCCCCCCTGGGCCATGCTCACCCGGCGGTGTACCGCGTCTACCCTCGCGAGCAGCTCGGTGGGGGAGAAGGGCTTTGCAATATAGTCGTCCGCGCCCAGCATAAGGCCGCTTACTTTGTCCATCTCCTGGGTCTTGGCACTAAGCATGATAATGCCGATAGACGGGCTGGCGGCGCGTATCTGCTTGCAGACTTCAAAGCCGTCTACGCCGGGCATCATCACGTCCAGCAGGACAATGTCGAAGTTCCCCGCGTTTTCCGAGAAAACCTCAAGCGCGCGCTGGCCGCTGTCTACGTCGGTTACCTCGTAGCCCGCCCTGCGCATATTGATAACAATAAAATCGCGAATGACGTCCTCGTCTTCGGCTATGAGTATTCTTTTCATAATTACTGCTCCTTTACATGAAGTTTGTTAGGGGCACATATCATCTGCTTGCGGGTATCTGTACCCGCGATAGGCATTGCTTACCTAAGCAACATAAAATTCGCCAGCATTTCTTCCTGGGTGAGCGCGAGGGAGCTCCGAGGGGAGGGTATATACCCGTAATACCGAAAAATGCCTCTGTCGGCTAGGTGGGTGTAGCTATCCAAAGGATGATCCCAGTAGGTGTGGTTAGAGGCTACCCGAATGCGTAAAAGCTCGTTGAGTGGCATGTTGGTAAGGGGGTTTAGCTCGTAGAACCGCCACTCGTTTTGCTCGGGGCGGCGCTCAATGGTTACCTGATCCACCCACCGGGCAGGGAAGAAGAACAGGTACCCGGACTCTGTGTTCACTATCGCTGTGTCCACAATCTCGAGCATTCCGGCGTTGTAGCCCATAAACAGCGTCAGGCTCAGCCCTTCGTCCAGCTCGTCTTCGATTACCAGGCCGGGCAGGTATTCATTTTGGGGTATAGGCATAACCACTCGGCCACTCCCGCGAAGGTCGGCACTAAGCATGGCTGGACCCAGTGGGCGGAATGTCTGGCTGTAAAGGGCGCTTATCGCTTCATCTTCAACATCCGCTACTAGTGGGGAAAGCGCCCCGGCCGAGACTTCAAATATCTCTGTAGCAATTTCCTGGTTTGCGGAAAAACGGCGGGCGTCCACAAAAATACCGCTCGCACCCGTGCGCATGACCCCTCTTGTGAGGCCCAAAAGCTGGTAGATATCTACCGAGAGTTCGGCTTGTCCCACCTGGGAAAGCCGCCCGTCCGGGGTGCGGCCCAAAAGGTCCAGCCAGTGTGTGCCAATTTGGTCCTGGTGTACAATGGCTATCTGCTCCAGAGAGCCGGGCAGGTACCTGTCAATATCAAACAGGGCGTAAGAGGTCTGGTAGAGCCTTCGCAGTCGGCCATCTTGGTAAGAGAAGACGTCCAAGCGGCGCTGCCCGGTGTTTGAGTCCTCCCAGCCTATCAGTAGGTTTAGGGTATACGGGCTTAGCAAATTCGCGAACTTGACAATCTGGACAGTGTCCCCAAACCCGGCCTTATCGTCTATAAGGAGCCACTCGCCCCCGGCTTGCTCGCGCAAGACTTTTACCCTAATGCCGCCCCCGCTTTGGTCGGAGGTGTAGAAGACCATAGCTTCCATAAGGCCGTTGCCGTTCATATCGCTGAACACGAAGGGAGAACGATACTCACCATCCCTGGGGTGCTGGTACTGGATATCCTCAAGTCTTATATGCTCGCTGAGAGCTTGCGCAACCTGAGTCTGGCGCTCATTTATACGCGGGGGGGAGAGCAGCTCCTCAATGTTCGCGTCAATGGGCGCGCAGGCGGCGAGCAGTGCAAGGCAGAGGGCTACGGCTAATATTCTGCTGGACATATCGCACCACCTTTACGATACAGTAATTGGGGCCGGGTTTTGTAGGGGCCGCAGACTGGGCGGCCTGTCCTATATAACGTCATGTGCAGGGGCGTACAATACGCTGCCCACGGGCGATTGGCGATGTCGGGTTTGCCGGATACCATTAGGCGCTTCAAGCCCTTTGCCTTTGCTGACTTGAGTTCCCATTTTCTAGCTACTATACTACTGCAAAGCCGTACAAAAGTCAATCACAGCGTATCCTGGGGCCATTTTTCGGTATTTTGGGGGGTCAGACGCTGCCTTTCTTTTCCTGTCAAGCTTTGGGACGCAGGCGCCGATAACTGTTACAAGGCGCAAGAAGAGCACGGCGCCAAGGCCAAGAGAGGCAGGGGTCCTTACGCAAGGAGCCCGCCCCAGGCGGAGGACGACCGGCAATCTTTACCTGTAAAGTCTGAGCAGTGTAACGCCGATAACCGTTACATGGCGAGGGAAGCAAAAGCGCCAAGCTGAGAGAGGAGGGTACTAAACGCGGAGTATCCAACCACCACAGCAATGTTTAAGACAGTTGTGAAATCAACCCACGGTTAACACCGTACCCGTAGGCCCCCTGCCGGGGTGGCGCCAAGAGGGCGCTGCTGAAAGACAGGGATATCCACCCGGAGGCGAAACCGCCTCCCGACCCGCGCCGAAAAAAATTAAAATCGAGCGCGGCCTAAAACAAGGAGGAAGTAAAAAATGGTCATCCAAAACAACATTTCCGCTCTGAATTCCCACCGCAACCTGCTTATCAACAACAACAACCTGTCGCAAAACCTCGAGCGTTTGAGCTCCGGTTTCCGCATCAACCGTGCCAGCGACGACGCAGCCGGCCTTGCGATAAGCGAGCGTATGCGCGGCCAGATCCGCGGCCTTGCAATGGCAGAGCAGAACACCAGCCACGCGATCAACCTGATCCAAACCGCTGAAGGCGGCCTTTCCGAGACCCACGCTATCGTTCAGAGAATGCGCGAGCTGGCAGTTCAGTCTTCCAACGGCACTTTCCAAGACAGTGACCGTATGCAGATCAACCACGAGTTCCAGGCTCTGATGAGCGAAATCGACCGCATAGCTGAGTCCACTCACTACAACGGCATCAACTTGCTCGACGGTTCGCTCGGCTCTACCGCTGGCCTGCCCAACGTAGCTGGCGCACAGGCAAGCGGCCAGGCAGTTGCTTTTGAGAACTTTGCTGGCGAAGCACGCGCACAGGCAGCTTTTGGCGGAATCGCTGAGACCGGAGTAGCCACTGCCGGCAACACTGTTGAACTTACTTACCGCGATGCCAACGACCAAGTTAACACCGTTTCCTTCACACTGAGCGGCGCGAACGCAGGCGAAGTTGCTACTAACCTGCAAGCACAGATGAACGACCACTTTGCACAGCACGGCGTGACCGTTTCGGGCACTGCGGCTCCTGACGCAGACAACCTGACCATCGGTGGCTTCACTGCCAACGATCCCGCTGCTTCCAGCTTCCGCTTTGTAGAAGCACGCGTAGCTGACGCTGCCGGCGAAGCAGTAGCTACCCAAGCTGCCGGTGCTGTTACCGCAGCTGGCTCCAACGCAGGCCGTGACCTTGACCTCGACGGCGTTCGCACCATTAACATCGATGGCCGCTCCTTCCAGTTTGTAACCGACGCTTCCCAGGTAGCCGCTGGCTCCAGCGCTATCTTTGTGAACGCAGCCAACCTTGACGCTGACGGCGCACTCACCGGTGTAACTGCCGACGTGCTTTCCGGTATCGTTGGCCAGCTGAGCAACCTTGGTTTCAACGTTGAAGCAGCTGTCAACGCAGGCGGCGACGATGTACTGCGCTTTACTGCCGGCACCACCGGCGAGCTGACCTTCCAGATCGGTGCCAACGGCGGCGCTGACCAGCGCGTAAGCATGAGCGTTGGCAGAATGTCTTCGGACAGCCTGGGCATCTCCGGCGGCGACTTTACCCGCCTTGAGGGCGCAAGCCTTGCTTCTGCCAGCATCCTGACCGCTGAGTCCGCTCAAGACGCCATCGGCATCCTGGACGGCGCTCTGGACATGGTATCCGCACAGCGTGCACAGCTCGGCGCAATGCAAAACCGCCTGGAATCCACCATGAACTCTCTGGGTATCGCCCGTGAGAACCTGACCGCTGCTGAGTCCACCATCCGCGACGTTGACATGGCTGCCGAGATGATGCAGTTCACTCAGAACAACATCCTCACCCAGGCTGCTCAGTCTATGCTCGCACAGGCCAACCAGCTGCCCCAGGGCGTGCTCCAGCTGCTCCGCTAAGCTTCGTAAACTGTACGAATATCCGCGTAAGGCAGTTACAAACCGGGCAAGAATGGCAAGTAACGCCGAAGGACTGGCGGTATCCACACGGATACCGCCAGTCCCTTTTTTTATTACGCCAAAACGACTTCCATAAAGCAGCGATGCATGTTATAATTAACTCACAACACATGGGTAAATAAATAGCATACACGAGGCTCAATATCCATTGAAAGGAGCGATATGCGCAAATGTTAAACAGGAAAGCGACTTTTGTATTAGCGTTGTTTTTATGCGTTTTTTTAGTTGGGGCGTGTGCCGCAACCCCGCCGTCCGGCACCCTGGTAGATGTGGAAAAAGAAGAGCTGGCAACATACCAAGAAGAACCTCTCGTACCCTATGACTACCCGGAAGAACTCGAAGAACCTGAGGAGCCGGAAGAACTTGAGGAAGAGCTGCTAGATGACGAGCTGGAAGAGGAACCCGAGCCGGAAGAGCCACCGCAGCCACCTGAACAAAGAGGCGATGCCGCGGATGAAGTGCAGCAAAATCAGCAACCGGTGGGGGAGCAGCAGACAGTAGCGCAGCAGGAGCCGGCGGTGCAGCAGCCTGAACCACAACAGCAACCGGCGCCAAACCAAGCGGAAGTTGCCGCGCAGACAGTGACCGGCTCTGACTTTGAAATGGAAGTTATACGGCTTATAAACATGCAGCGTCAAAGCGCGGGGCTTTCGCCGCTTAGCGCAAACGCAGCGCTTATGAGAGGGGCGAGGATTCGAGCGCAGGAACTTGACAGCCATTTTTCGCACACCCGCCCTAATGGGTCCGAATGGCAAACCGTTTTGTCTTATGTGGGGTATCAAAACACCTCCGCTGGAGAAAATATCGCGGCGGGGCAGGCTTCTCCGTCAGCGGCTCTAAATTCTTGGATGAGTTCGCAAGGCCACCGGAACAATATCCTTGACAGCGCTTACACCGAAACAGGTGTTGGGGCTGTGCAGGGCTCGGATGGTAGATGGCGTTGGGTACAGTTGTTTGGCGGCGCAGGCACAACAGCTGCGGGTGGTGGCGCTTCCGGGTCGCAAGGGCAAAACGCAGGCACAACTTGGGCCCCGGCTCGCGCGCAATATAGCATCAGCATGCCATCTGGTGGCCGTGTGGTGCCCGGGGATGCGTTGACGTTTTCGGTTGTAACCTCAGACCCATCCATACCCTTTACAGTCTCGTGGAGCCGCCCGCAAAGCAACTCTTGGTGGTCTTTCCGCGACGGTGTGCTTGAGATTCATGACCACCTTGGCCCGGACGCCCCGCCCTTTAGCGCAAGCGTTACGGTGTTTGAGTTTGGCAACCCTGTCAGAGAGCTGGAGTTCGGCCAAGCTTTTGGACGCTAGGCGAGTTGCACTTTGCATGAACCAAAACTACCCCTGATAATCCACGCGATTATTAGGGGTAGTTTTTGCAAAATATAAGGCAACCGCCTTAGCGATTGCCTTATATTTTGGTGAACCATCAGGGACTCGAACCCTGGACCCTTTGATTAAAAGTCAAATGCTCTACCAGCTGAGCTAATGGTTCGTTCATTCAGTTGTCCATTTTACATTGCAAGGCGAGAAAAGTCAAGATATTTTTTGCCTGAAAGTGTAAATCCCGCATGTAAGTCTTTGACAATTAGCACCGGTGCGTTGTAAACACCATGTCTTCGTGGTACAATATCGTCGAATAATTGATCTAGCCGGGGTGTGTATATGGTCGGTGGCAATGAGCAAATGATGGAAATGTTCCTGTTCGAAATGTCTTCTCTGCTTGAACAGCTCGACGAAGTTCTGCTAACATCCGAGAAAAGCAGAGAGTTGACCGAAGACGCGGTAAACGAAGTCTTCCGGATAATGCATACGATAAAAGGCTCTTCGGCAATGATGGAGCTTGACTTAATAGCGTCCATAACCCACAAACTGGAAGACAGCTTTTTCCTCATACGCGAAAACGGTATAGCCAGCGGGCACTTTACAGAGCTGTTTGACCTTATGTTGGACTCGACCGACTTCCTCAAGCGGCAGCTGGAGGCTATACAAAGCGGTGAGGAAATGGATTTAAGCAGCGACCTTACCGCTCGTACCGAGGCCTTCTTTGCCAAACTCAAAGGTGATGGGAAGCCATCTGCACAGGCAATCCCTGCTCCATCATCTCAAGAGCCATTGGTGGTTCCTAACCACCCCGAATTTGACGGTGAAAGCGGCATGACCTTCGAAGTGTGGTTCGAAGAAGACTGCGGGATGGAAAACCTGCGCGCTTTTATGCTGGTAAACAGCTTGAGTTCCAGTTGCCGGATTATCGACCACCAGCCCGGGGATATCGACACAAACCCCGAGAGTGCCGAGTTGATAGCTCAAAGCGGCTTTGTCATAAAGCTGGAAAGCAATCTTGAGCCAGGTGTCATACAGGATATAATCGAGCAGGCCGCCTATGTGCGCTCGGTCGAGCTGCTGGGTGCAGCCATAGGCGTATCTGAGCCGCAGGTTGCCCCAGGGGGTAGCGTTACTGGGCAGCGATACAACGTCCTTGTGCGCTTTGAAGACGACTGCGGTATGGAAAACCTACGCGCCTTCATGCTTGTAAACTCTCTGCGCGCAAGCTGTAATGTGATTGCCCACACCCCTGCGGATATCGAGAGCAACCCGGGTTGCGCCGCCGCGATACAGCAAAACGGCTTTGCTATAACTCTGGAGACCCCCATCCTGCGTGGACAGCTCCAGGAAACCCTGGAAAAGGCGATATATGTAAAGTCGGTCCAGCTTGCCGAAATAGGGGAGAGCGAGGTCTTCGTCCAGGATACACACACCGGCGTAGGGGAACACCTGGGTGCCCCGGTTACGACATCCCAGCCAACCCCAACACCAGCGCCGAAAGTCTCGCCGGCCAAAGCCCCAATAAAGCAGAGCCTGATAAGCGTAAGCCTAGATAAACTTGACAAGCTGATGGACTTGATGGGTGAGCTTGTAATAACCGAATCTATGGTGGTTCGCTCCCCAGATCTCAAAGGCCTGACCAACATGGACAACTTCCAAAAGGCCGAGCGGCAGCTGCGAAAGCTGACCGGCGAACTTCAGGACATGGTGATGAGCATTCGGATGATACCGGTCTCAGGCACCTTCCAGAAAATGCAGCGCATCGTGCGGGATATGTGCCGGGCCTTGGGCAAAGACGTCGACCTTATCACAATGGGCGAGGAGACTGATATTGACAAAACCATAATCGACGGCATTGCCGACCCCATCATGCACCTTGTACGCAACGCCATGGACCACGGAATAGAGACCACCGGGGAGCGCGAGGCTGCCGGCAAGCCGCCAAAGGGTACGATCACCCTATCGGCCCAGAATACCGGGGGCGAGATTCTAATCACCGTCTCAGACGACGGCAGGGGCCTGGACGCGAAAAAGCTGTTGGAAAAGGCGGGGCGCAGCGGTATACTCACCAAGCCTGCGAGTGAATACAGCGAGAAAGAAGCCTTTATGCTGCTATGCGCTCCCGGGTTTTCCACCAAGGAGGAAGTCACTGAGTTCTCCGGGCGTGGAGTTGGGATGGATGTGGTCAAAAAGAACATCGAAAAAATCGGCGGTACTGTCGTAATCGAAAGTAGGAAGGGCCAAGGCTCGAGCGTCTTCCTCAAGATACCGCTCACCCTTGCCATTGTGGACGGCATGGACATCTCGGTGGGGCAGAGCGCTTACACTCTGCAGATCACCGCTATCAACGAGAGCTTTAAGGCCGCTAAGGATCAAGTTATTGTGGACACTGACGGCAACGAGATGATAGTTATCCGCGGGGAAGTTTTCCCGGTAGTCCGCCTGCACGCGCTGCATCAGGTGCCCGAGTGCATTACCGACATAGAAGAGGGCATCCTAATCTGGGTAAACAGCGGGGAGCGCTCAGTGGTGCTCTTCGCCGACCGGCTGATAGGCGAGCAGCAAATTGTGGTAAAGCCCATGCCCGCCTACCTTAGCCGTTTTGATATAAAGCCCTGCGGCATCTCGGGCTGTACTATTCTGGGGGACGGGACAATAAGCCTGATACTAGATGTGGGCAGTATTATAGACAAAGTAACCGAGGCGAGGTGAGCGGATAATGGCAGAGTTAAGCGGCACAGAGCTGCTGGCCGGAGAGGGCATGACCCCCGGGCAAGAAGACGGCGAAGGCGACTCTATGGGCAATAAGTTCCTGGTGTTTACGCTGGATAGCCAGGAGTTTGCCATACCTATCCGTCATGTGATAGATATAATTAACGCCCAGCCGATAACCCGGGTACCAAACACCCCCGACTATGTAAAGGGCATAACCAACCTGCGCGGCAAGGTTATACCCATAGTAGACGTGCTCACCCGCTTTGGCAAGCAACACCAGGAGTACGACGAGCGCACTTGCATTATAGTTGTGGAATATGGCGGCGACGCGGTGGGGATGATTATCGATCGAGTAAGCGAAGTCGTGGACATGAGCGAGGACGACATCTCCGACCCGCCCGCGTTCAGCGACTCCTCCGAGGCTAAGTTTATCCAGGGTGTTGGCCGGGTTGACGGCGGTGTGAGGCTTATACTCGACTTTTTGGCGGTGCTTGAAGACAGCGCCTACGTGCCGGCCGCCATAGAAGAATAGTTTTGCGGGGGCAGTCTGCCTATGATAAAAATAACCGATGAGGAGTTTTCTTTCCTAGTTGGCTACCTAAAGAGTAAATTTGGCATTAATCTAGCTCACAAGCGGGTACTGCTCGAAGGACGTTTAGGCGGCTACCTTGCCCAGAGTGGGTACCGGGGCTACTCCGACTACATCAAGGCCATTACGCAGGACACTACAGGCAAAGAGCTGACCGCCCTGCTCAACCGGGTGACCACCAACCACACCTACTTTATGCGCGAAGCCGAGCACTTCGACTTCTTTCGCGATCAAGTACTGCCGACGCTGGAAGGGCAGGTGAGGGACCGCAGCCTTAAAATCTGGTGCGCTGCCTCCTCCACCGGGGAGGAGCCGTATACCCTTGCGATGATACTCTACGACTACTTTGGGGGAAAATCCCCTGAATGGGACAAAGTCCTGCTTGCAACCGACATCTCCCAAAAGGCTCTCGACCATGCAAGAGAGGGCGTATACTCGCAGGAGAGCATAGAAAAGATACCTGGACACTGGAAGAAGAAATACTTCGCGAAGCTGGAAGAAGGCTCGGTACAGGTGGAGCCGATTATAAAAAAACAGGTGGTCTATCGTACATTCAACTTGATGGACCCTATAAACTTTAAATCGCGTTTTCACACCATATTTTGCCGCAACGTGATGATCTATTTTGATGCGCAGACAAAAGCGGCCCTGATAGAGCGGATGTATGACGCACTCTACCCCGGCGGCTACCTGTTTGTCGGGCACACCGAGTCGGTCTCGCGGCCTACCCGCTTTGAGTACGTAAAGCCCAGTGTATACCGGAAAGAGCAGGACTAACTTATGGTGGCTGCAATACGCGTTTTGATAGTGGACGATTCCCTGCTGTTTCGCGAGTTTATCTCCCGGGCGCTTTCGCGCGAGCCGAACATCGAGGTAGTGGGAACCGCCGGCGATGCCTTCGAGGCCCAAAAGCTGACTATGGAACTTCTGCCCGATGTAATCACCCTAGATATCGAGATGCCAAAAATGCGCGGCACCGACTTCTTGCGTCATATACGCCCGCGCTACCCAAGCATCCAGGTAGTGGTGGTATCCTCAGTCTCCGGCGTTGTCTTCGAGGCGCTACAGGCGGGCGCTGTGGACTTTGTGGCAAAGCCCAGCGGTCAGACAAATACCGACGCGGGCTCGTTTATGCGCGAACTGGTGCAGAAGATAAAGATAGCGGCTACGGCCTCCCGCGAGAGACCGCCCCCTGTGCAGGCGCAACTGGGTCACCATTCCAGGCCAGACCGCCAAATCAAGCAGCTAAGAAACCGGTCAGTCATCGCTATCGGTGCCTCAACTGGCGGAACCGAGGCTATTTTGGAGGTCATTAAAAACCTGCCCCAAACTTCTCCAGGGATTGTGATTGTCCAGCACATGCCCCCAGTTTTTACCAAAATGTATGCTGATCGGCTGGACAAAATTTGTAACATTAAAGTAAAAGAAGGCGTAGATGGAGAGCGCCTACAGAGGGGTATAGCGCTGCTGGCCCCCGGCGGCGAGCGGCAGATGCGCCTTAAAAAAGACGCGAGCGGGTACTATATAAAGCTTACCTCTGAGGAAAAGATTAGCGGGCACTGCCCTTCGGTGGACGCCCTATTTGTAAGCGTGGCCGAGACGGCTGGCCGGGAAGCGATAGGTGTGCTCTTGACCGGTATGGGCGCGGATGGCGCTAAAGGCCTGCTAGAAATGAAGCGAAAAGGCGCCTACACTATCGGCCAGGATGAGGCGAGCTGCGTGGTCTATGGTATGCCCATGGAGGCCTATAAACTGGGAGCGGTGACCGACCAGCTCCCCCTGGGCAACATAGGTGACGCGATACTGAGCAGGCTTTTATAAGCTGTCGCTAAAAGCTATTAAATCTTGTATCACATCTTCCGGCAGCTGATTATACTCAATATTATAGAGCACTGGCAATGCGGCAACTTTTGGGCCGTGGCCAGCGCTTTATTTTTTGCCGCGCGTCTAAACAGGAATACTGCGACAAATACGGCGATAATGTGTTGTGTTCAAAGGGGAACAGACAAATGCGTTGATGCGGCTAGTTAATTTTGAGCTTGTTCTAAGGTCAAGGTCCCAATATTGATTCTGCCTGCGGGCAGGGGGTAATGTGCTGCTTGTGCTGCGGAGTTAAGGTCAAGGTCTTAAGGTCAAGAGCTTTAAGGTCAAGGGACCAATACTAATTCTGCCTGCGGGCAGGGTATAATGAACCGCTCATGCCGCGGGGGCACTTACTTTCTTTGCTCCCCCAAAGAAAGTAAGCAAAGAAAGGCGGCTGGGGGGAGGACC
>Ga0131853_10001419_pt1 | contig 42941 bp, 58 predicted proteins | sample TergutLab28metaG_FD_92764 | JGI IMG/M metagenome (GOLD analysis project Ga0131853, IMG submission 92764) | Labiotermes labralis P1 segment gut microbial communities from Petit-Saut dam, French Guiana - Lab288 P1 (version 2) (version 2) | ecosystem: Host-associated > Arthropoda: Insects >...
GATAAGAGAGTTCGGATTCACAGCACCCATCCTGGTCGACGACGATATGGAAATCATCGCTGGGCACGGTCGCCGGGCAGCCGCGATAGAGCTAGGACTAGAGAGCGTGCCCTATATTCGTCTGTCGGATTTAACGCCGCAGCAAATTCGTGCGTATCGCATCGCCGACAATAAAACGGCAGAGGCTTCCCGCTGGGATATGGAGCTGCTTATTGCCGAGATTAACGAACTCGGACGCGATGATTTTAATCTCACCTCGCTAGGATTTACGCTGCCACAGCTCGAAAGATTTATGACGCAGACAGACGATGCGGAGCGCGATGCTATGCCCGAAGTTGACCTGTCGAGCGTTGTCGGTGGTGATGAAGTCGAGCTAGGCGACGTAGACGAATCGGCAGAACCCGCACCCGAAGCTGACAAGCGAGAGCCGCTATATACCGTGACCGAACACGGGCAGGTGTGGCAATTGGGCGAGAGCCGTATCATTTGCGGCGACTGCACCGATGCAGAAGTGGTGGCAACGCTGCTCGGTGATGATACGCCTGATTTACTGCTGACCGACCCGCCGTACTGCGCGAATGGAGCAGCGGGAAGCGTGGGCACGGTCGCGCGCAATGAGGACGGTTCGCGCGTGCAGATTAAAAATGACACGCTGTGCGCAGATGGCTATATGGACTTGATGCGCGGTATGCTGGAGTGCTCACCTGCGCTGTGGAGCTTGATTTTTACAGACTGGAAAATGTGGGGCGAGCTGAAAAACGTTTGCGAGTCGCAAGGATACGGCGTGCGCAATATGCTCGTGTGGAATAAGCTGCAAAATGGCACGGGCTACGGATTCCGTCCGCAGCACGAGTTGGTCATGATGGCTGACAAGGAAGTGCCGCAGTGGGACAAGTCGAAATATTACGGCAATGTGCTGACCGTGCCACGTGCGATAAATGAGTATCACTACACGCAAAAGCCCGTCGCGCTGCTCGAGCAGATGATTGACTGCATGAGCTGGGTGCGTGGTATATACGACCCATTCTTGGGCAGCGGTGGTGTCATACTCGCCGCCGAGAAGTTCGGGCTGCCAGCATACGGATGCGAGCTAGAGCCGCGGTGGTGTGACAATGCTGTGCGTCGATGGCAAGACGCGACAGGGCAGACGGCCGTTTGTGCTGACAGCGGCAAGACGCTTGAGGAGCTAGAGGAAGTGGCGCGTGGCAGAGCGTCCTGACAGTCAACTCGTGCACATCGAGGTACTCGCTGATTTTGTTGGCGTGACTACGCGCAGGCTGCGTCAGCTCGAGACTGACGGTGTCATCAAGAGCGTGCCCAATGAAAAGGGTCGCGGGCGATCGTTTGATTTTCTGCCGACCGTCAAGAAGCTCATGGGGTACTACCGTGAGCGCGCTGAGAAGAAGCAGGCTGGCAAGAACGCTGATGCGATCGAAGCCGAGAAGCTCAAGAAGCTAGCAGCCGAGAGCGAAATCAAGCAGCTCGAGTTAGCTGTCAAGAAAGGCGAGTTACATGCAGGCGAGGACATCGAGCGAGTATTTGGCAATATGGTGGGGCGGTTGCGTGTGTCGCTGCTATCGTTGCCTCAGTCTGTCGCTCCGCTGCTGGTAGATAAATCGGACGCAAACGAAATCGCTGAGACAATCGACGGTCGTATCGTGTCAGCCATGCAAGAGTTGAGCGAGTATGACGTGACAGAATTTGTTGGTGGGAGCGTGAGCGCAAGTGACGCAACCAGCGACGAGTGAGGCACTCGCTAACACTGCTGCGCTGTTTGGTCGGCTGCTGGGATTGCTAGCACCTCCGCCACGCATCACGATAAGCGAGTGGGCTGAGAGCAACCGCATTATATCAAGTGAGGAAACGGCTGCACCTGGGCCGTGGCACAATGACTTCGTGCCGTACCTGACTGAAATCATGAATGCGATAGGTGACACCTCGCAGCGCGAAGTTGTCATGATGATGGCAGGGCAGACGGGCAAGACCAACGTCATGATGAACGTGCTCGGGTATCATGCTGACTGTGACCCCTGCCCGATAATGATTGTGCAGCCGACCATTAGCGCAGCCGAGTCGTTTTCAGGCAAGCGTATCACGCCCATGATTCGTGATACCGCAGTGCTCCGAGAGAAGTTCCCAGAAGAGAAATCACGCTCAGGCGAGAACAAAGTCCTCGAGAAGTCATTCCCAGGTGGATATCTCGTGCTGTCGGGTGCTAACAGCTCGTCGTCGCTCAAGTCGCGTCCGATAAGAATTGTGCTGTTTGACGAGGTAGACGAAGCACCGCGCGACTTGGACGGGCAAGGCGACCCCGTAAAGATGGCAGCAATCCGCACAACGGGATTCCCCAATCGCAAGCTGGTCAAATCATCCACACCGACCGTCAAAGGGCAGTCCCGCATCGAGTCCGAATATGAAAATAGCACCCGCGAGCAGTGGACTCACAAGTGCCCCGACAAAGACTGCGACGAGCGCGCGCCGTTTGCGTGGGGGAGGCTTGACTTCGCGAGCATGAAGATGGCGTGTCCGCACTGCGGCACATCACATACCCGCAGCGAGTGGACGGCTGCGCCTGGCGAGTGGATAGCACAAAACCCCGACCATAATATCCGCGGATTCCATGTCACTGCGCTAGACAGCGCAACACTTACATGGGCAGATCTTGTAGACGAGTGGGCAGAGGCCAGCCGCCGCAGTAAGTCAGGCGACCACTCAGCACGCATTCAATTTGTCAATCAAAGACTCGCAGAAACTTGGGAGCTGCCAGGCGAGGTCGTCGAACAACACGCGCTGCTTGAGCGGCGCGAAGTGTACGCAGCCGAAGTGCCTGACGGTGTGTGCGCACTGACCGCAGGCATCGACGTGCAAAATGACAGGCTCGCTTACGAGGTTGTCGGCTGGGGTGCTGGCATTGAGAGCTGGGGGATAGAGTACGGCGAGATTTGGGGCGACCCGCGGCAGGGTGATGTGTGGAATAAGCTCGATGATTTGCTGGCGCGTCAATTCAAGTATGGCAGCGGTAAGGCGCTGGCCATATCCCGCGCTGCCATAGACACAGGCGGTCACATGACCACGCAAGTTTACACGTACTGCAAGGCTCGCGAGCCTCGCGGCGTGTACGCGGTCAAAGGAATGACGGGCGACAAGTTCCCCATCACACGACCCGGCAAAGCGAAAAATAACAGCGTCAAGCTGTTTATGGCAGGGGTCGATGGCATCAAGGCAAGCGTGTATTCATGGCTGCGTGTCGGCAATCCTGGTGCGGGTTATTGTCACTTCCCCATGTCAAAAGACCGCGATAATGAGACAGGGGAGAACCTGTCAGCTCGCGGATATGGCAATGATTACTTCGCCATGCTGACAGCTGAGAAGAGAATAGCTGCGCGCAACAAACGCGGGTTTACCGAGTACAAGTGGATGTTACCATCGGGAGCGCGCAATGAAGCGCTGGACTGTCGCGTGTATGCACGCGCAGCTCTGAGCATCATGTTGCCGCATGAGGAAAAATGGTTAGCACAGCAAGCCGCGCGTATGCCGTGGGCAACAGCTCCGACACCTGACCCGACGAAGCTCAAGGCGCGAAAGCAAGCCCCAAAGCGTGACCGCAACGCAGGCGCAGCGGATGTTATAGTATTTTAAAGATGCAACATATGTAATAAAATTTGTCAAATCGACGTTACCAAACTGTTGATTACACGTTGACAATCCGTTACAATAGTGCGCATGGGAACTGTGGCACAGAGACGACGCGCGCGAAAATTAATCCAGGCAAAAGCTGACCTGGAGTTTTATCGTGCGGCTGAAAAGGCAATTGTCGGCGGTGCGCAACAGTACAGCGAGGGGTCACGCTCAGTGAGCAAAGCATCGCTTGCAGCTATTCAGTCAAAGATTGACGAGCTTGAAGATATCATTGACGCGTTCGAATATCCGGGCGGCCGGTTCCAGCGCGTAGTCCCGCTAGGGTAATAGATGGAACATCCGCAGCCGCTCGTGTATTACATCATGCAAGTTGAGTTAATTCTGATTGCTGCTGGCGTATCAGCGCTGATTGCGACTGTGACCTCGCAATGGCGCAAAAGCAAAGCACTTGAGCAGGCTGTCAAATCAATGCTGAAGCATAACATCGTCAAAGCGCATCAATGCTCAAAAGAATCGGGCTGCACGACTTTGTACATGCGTGACAGCGTGCACGATATGGCTACAGAATATTACGCGCTCAAAGGCAATAGCTTCGTCAAAGAGCTGGTAGACGAAATCGACAGCCTGCCGCAATGCACCTCAAGGCCCATAAAGAAAGACTGCTGCGATGAATGAAGTGTGCATCGTACATTCTGGCATTAACTGTCTCGACTGCGGCCGCTGCGGGGCACTCTTAGGTGAGGCATTTAGCGATGGCTGACAGACCGACACCTGCACAAAACGCAAAAGAGCGCGCGAAGGTTGCAAGTGCAGTTCGTGAGTTCTTAAATAGTGGATACTCGCAGTCGGCCGCCAATCTCACTAAGCCTGTATTCAAGGGCTGGGAATGGCAGGGCGGCTCACCCGATGACGACATCATCGCGAATTTGCCTATCATTAGGCAGCGCAGCCGTCAGCTCTCAATGGAAGCCCCGATAATCGCTGGGCTGTATGAAACCAAGACCACAAATACTGTCGGCTCAGGGCTGAGACTTGAACCAACTCCCGATGCTGACTACCTCAATATGTCGCCGCAAGATGCGCAAAAGTGGAAATCTCAAGTGATGCGGACATGGGAAATGTTTGCCGAATCAAAGGCTTGTGATTACAGGCGTACTAATAATTTCTACGACCTTACGAGGCTGGTAGCACGCTCGCGCGACGAGAGCGGTGACGTATTCGTAACGCTGCCCATGATTGACCGCAACCATGATAATTTTGCGCTCAAGATGCACGTCATCGAAGCTGACTGTATCGACGACCCGAAAGACCGCCGCATCATTACCGATGCAAACAGCGAGCATGATACTTTTGGCGGCGTTGAAACTGACCAATTTGGACAGGTGATTGCGTACTGGATATCTGTCAAGCACCCATTGCAGCGCAGATGGAGCACGTCAAGCATCCACAGGCACGATGATTGGGTGCGCATCACCGCGCAAGGCGAGGAGTCAGGCCGCGCAAACATTTTGCATATCATGAATACGGTCAGACCAGGTCAGCGCAGGGGTGTACCGCTGGTAGCACCCATTATTGAGCTGTGCCTGATACTCGACCGCTACATGAAGGCAGAGGCAACCGCCGCGCAAATTCAAGCGCTGTTCACGCTGGTGATTACAAGCAAGTCAGATCCTGGTACTATTCCGGGCGAACTGGACGCACTGCACGATAGCGATGTTGCAGCCGATGATGATTCTCTCATTACGCTCGGCCCAGGCGTTGTTAGATACGCTCGTGAGGGCGAAGAGATTGTGCCTGTTAACCCCACGCGCCCGACTAGCGTGTATCAAAACTTTATAGAGTCTACCTTGCAAATGATGGGGCCGGCTATCAAAATGCCTTACGAGCTGCTGCTACAAAAATTCGACAGCTCATACTCAGCTTCCCGCGCAGCACTGAATATGGCAAACGCAGGATTCAAGGTCGAGCAGGCTGCGCTAGTGAACAATTTTTGCCAGCCCGTCTACGAAGCATTTATGGACGAAGCGGTAGCACGCGGCATGATTCACGCGCCCAGTTACTGGACTGACCCCATAGCAAGACGCGCATATACACGAGCCAAGTGGAATGGGCCAGCACTGCCACAAATCGACCCACTCAAAGAAATCATGGCGGCAAGCAAGCAGGTCGAGCTAGGAGTCAAGACACTCAGCCAAGCGACCAGCGAGCTTACAGGCGGCGACTGGTACGAGAATGTCGCAGAGCTTGAGCGCGAGCTAAAGACCGCAAAGAAAGCTGGCATGGTTCAGCTCACGATAGACGACATCGAAATAGACACTGACAGCGATGGCGGGGTCGCTCCGAAGTACAAAGAAAAGAAAAGAGAAAGTACTGACGCTGAGCCCATCACAGGAGATGAACCGCTGTCAGATGACGAAGCTCCATTTACGCTTAATGGTGCTCAAGTTACGGCAGTCATCACGATTATCGAAGCTGTTAATGAAGGAACTATGGGACACGACGCAGCCGTCAAGCTGCTCACATCTGCATTTGGATTCGACGAAGCTACAGCTCAAGAGATTTTGGAGGACTGATTAACCGTGAGCACACATAAGAAATTCTATTCACTGCGCAAAATCAAAGGCGACAACGGCCTAGCAGCCGCCCGTCTCGACCTGTACGGGGAAATAGAATCTGATGACTGGTTCGGTGATGGCGGAGCTTGCACACCGCAAGGTCTGCTCGACGACCTCAAAACATTAGGTGAGTTCGGACAGCTTGATGTCCATATTTTCAGCAATGGGGGCGATGTTTTCGCAGGCCTTGCGATGTATGAACTTTTGAATCAGCGCTCAGAGCAGGTCAATATCTACATTGAAGGCATTGCAGCAAGCATTGCCACAATCATTACTTGCGCAGGCGACAAGGTGTACATAGGAGAATGTAGCAAGATGATGCTACACAACCCATTTACTATGCTGCATTTCGAATCTATGAATGCCATCCAAGCAGAGCAGCTTGCAGAGCAGCTTAAAAGTATCCGCGAGCCAATGATGCAGGCCTACATGAAAAAGACTGGCAAGACCTACGAAGAGGTGGACGCTCTGCTCGAAGGAGAGCACGGCGAAGGAACGTGGCTAACAGCTCAAGAGGCTATTGATTTTGGGCTAGCAGATGCTATCACTCCTGCTGGCAAGGAGCCGCTAAAAGCAGCCGCCATGATTCGACCTGGCGTATTCGCCTTTGCTGGCAAGAAGATAGATTTTACTGAGTATTCTAATGCAGAAAAAGAGTCTGCTGGAATAGGAATTGACTGGAAGAGAATGAAAGGAGTCTCAGCAATGAGCAAAAAGAAAAGGAAAGGATTAGCCGCTAAGTCACGTCGTCGCGTCACCATGTCAAGAAAATCGCGCCGCAATCGTGCAGAGCTAGTCGAACTAACATGTCCTGAGTGTCATGAATCATGCACGCTCGACACAGATGCCGAAGAAGTAGCTGACGGCACAATCGAAGAGGCTACAGAATATGAAGCTCGTGTACGCCGCGCCAAAGCTGCACGCCGCCGCAATCGTGCAGAATTGTACTTGGTAACTTGCCCCAATTGCGGCGCAGAAATCCAATACGATGATGAAGTGGATGATGCTGAAGAGCTTACCGAAACCGTTGAAGTCGAAGAGCTAGACGCAGAAGCCCGACGCGGCAAGGCATCACGCACCCGCAAGCGCAAGGCAAAAGCACGCAAGCGCGCCCGCAATAAGGCACAACGCGCTCTTCGCGCAGAGCTGGGCGATGACTACGAAGTGATTGAGGATATCGCAGACGAAGTTGAAGACGTACTCGAAGATAATGTTTACGAAATTGTCTACGAGGCCTGCAAGGAAATTCTAGAGGATTACTTGCCGACCGAAGAGGCAGTGGACGCAGCAGAAGAAATTGCCAAAGAGTGCAAGGCCGAAATCTGCGACGAGCTGCCCGAAGAAATCGCCGCAGAAGTTTACGACGAGGTAGCTGACGACGAAGAAACTCCGTTTCAGGCATCACGCGGTCGCCGCACAGGTCGTAACTCGCGTCAACTTAGCGCGATAAAGAGTGACGCAAGAAGCGTAAGCAATATGGGCGTTGTAGCTCATAACGGCCCTCGCTCATATAGCGAGCTTGTAGCGCAGAAAACGCTCAATGGGGGTGGCTAGTCATGGCGAGAGTGAATCTATACAGACCAGATGTTGACGGCTCGACTGTCGATAACCTGGTCAGCGGTACGCTGATACCGCTGAAGCTGCTAGACGTGACTCTAGCTGATGGCTCTGGCATTGTGAAGCGCGGTACGCCGCTTACCAGCACAAATGGCGTCACATACATGCCTATATCAGGCTCAAGCGAGGAGATTAAGTGCATCCTTTTTAATGATGTAGATGTTGCCAACGAGTTTGAGCGTGGCAGTGCTGCTGCCGCGTTTAGTGGCGAGTTCAATCAAAACGTCATTGAAGAGGTCATGGGTGCAGGACTGACACCGCTGCAACTTGCAGATGCAAAAGATAAACAAATCTTTGTCAGACCACAAAACCCGGCACCGACAATTGATGGTTCGGAAGCGCTAGGAGGTGGCTCATAATGTCTAGGCACATTGACAGGTTCGACCCAAGAACCCAGCTACCCCCGGTACTGATTCGCAATCCAAAGTCCACATTTTTCTCTACCACTTTTGCAGGTGGCGGCGAAGAATTCTTTGACACAGAGATTGCCGAGTGGGACCACGATGTATATCGTCAGCCCGTAGCTCGCTATGCAGGCGAGGACATAACCGTTGAGCCGACTGAACGCAGCACATTCAAGGTCAACGAAATCATGACTCCGAAGCTACAAGAGCGCAGGATTATCACAGGCTCACACCTCAAGAAGCGTGCTTTTGGCGAAAACGCATACAGCCCGAATAATGTCATGGCTAGACTTGCAGCCCTGCAAGCAGAGGACCTGGAGTTCTGCGCTGACGCTGTAGATAACCTAATTGAGTTGCAGTGGGCGCAATTCATGACGGCGGGTATCATCCCTATTGTTGGTGATGGCGTTGACCGCGTCCTGGATTACGGATTCGAAAATAAAGAAGTCCTGACAGGTGGCGAAAGATGGGGGCAAACAGGAGTTGATATCCTTGACTCTATGCGCCGCATCTGCGACAAGCTAGCTCGCGAAGGTCACGCAGTAGACGAAATCTACATGGCTCCTGACGTCTGGAAAGCGCTGTATAGCAATGAGACTATCCAAAAACTTCTCGATTTGAGACGTTTTGAAATGGGCGAAATCGCACCTGAAAAAATTGTCAAGTATGGCGCTGCAAAGCCTGTAGGTGTACTAACTGACCCGTGGGTCACGCTGTACACGCAAAACAGCACAATCCCAGGCACGACCACACCACACCTACCACCTGGGACAGTCATGTATGTGTCACCTGATGCGAAGAGAAATAAAATCGGATTCGGTGCGCACATGTGGCAAGACCCTGACGGGCAATGGCACTGGGCACCTGGTCGCTATATTCAAGAATTCCACAAAGAAGCACGCCCACCACGCGAGGAAACTCTCGTAACTTCACGAGCGATGCCGATACCTTTCGACATGCGCTCATGGTACGTGCAGAAAGTGCTATAGGTGAGTTTGATGACTAAGAAATACATAGCTAATAATGGCTGGACTGTGAGATTCAAGGGGCAGGAATACCTGCCCCCAGCCGAAGATCGCCCAGCTAAGACAATTCCTATGACTGATGCTGAAGCCGCTCCATATCTCAAAGACGGGATTATTGTGGCACACAGCGACAAAGTCATAGCTGACGAGCCTGTAGCTGAAGCACCCGACGCACCCGAAGCCGACGCACCCGAAGCCGCGCCTGAAAAATCACTCAAGCGCATGAATCGTGCAGAGCTTGTAGGTATCGCTCTTGGCCACGGCATTGAGGTCGAAGAAGATGCTACAAAAGCGCAAATCATCGAGCTTATAGAGGCTGCTGCATAGTGACTGAGACTGCTGTCAATACGCCTGCTGCGCCCGAATTGTCTATCTACAAGCAGATGGTTCAAGACGACATTAGCGCCGTCTTTTTCAACCTCGACGAGCTTGCAGATTATCGCAATGTCGGCGGCAAGCAGATGCCCGTCATCCAAGATGACAACCGCATCCTAGACCGCTCAGACTTAGCAGCGATGGGCAGCGGCATTGGCGAAGGCTTAATATTTGTGCGCGAAGAGGACTTTGTGCGCATCCCTGAGCCGACCGAATTGCTGCCCATTGATGGCAAAAATTGGTTTATTGTGAGCCTGATTAATAATAAAGGAGTGTTCGAGATAAGGCTGTCTCGCACGAAAAGGCAGCCCGAACACACTCCTACAAATCCGATGGTGGGGAACTATGGGGATTAGAATTCGCATAGAGCCAGACCGCGCAAAGCTAGCAGAGCTTGACCGCCGCGTTGGGCTGCTCGGCAATCCGAGTACGTTCGGCAAGGTTTACGGCGTGGCCGCAAATCGTGCAGTGAGAGATGGCAAGTCCGAGGCTAGTAAAAAAATACGCGAAGTCTACACAATCAGCCCCGCAAGAAAAGTTAACGCCACAATAACTACCCGCTCTTTTCGCGACGGTGCAAAAGTGGAAATATCTGATAGCCCGCAGCCGCTTAGGTATTTCAAGGTGAGTCCTAAATCGCCGCCAAAAAGGAAGCGGCGCGGCGTTACCGTGCAAGTTCGAAACGATAGCAGCGGCAACAAGATTGATGATTGGTTTGTTCCGAGCGGACTGCCCGTCGTGGGTGTATTTAGCAGAAGTGCTGGCACGTCTGGTCGTGCAAGCGCTGGCAGCAATCCCAAAGCAATTAGGCAAAGGTACGGCCCAGGTGCAGCAAACATGGCCAAAGATGAAGAAATCGTCGAGGCTGTCGAAGAGCGCATGACGAATGTATTCAACAGCGAGCTTGAGAGTGCTGTGGACAGGATTCTCGGATGACTTTCACCCTTATCAATAACTCACCTGCTGGATTCATGGACTTGCTGGCAAAACGTCTCGAAGCTGTGCTGGAATCATTTTGGCACGCAAATGACAAGTCCAACGCACACGAGCCGCAAGTGCATGTAATGGCTCTGCCGCTCAGTCTAGCGCAATCTGTAGAGCGAGACACAAGCCGCGACTGGCCCATCGTGAGACTGTATCACGAGATGGGGGCAATCGTAGGTGACGAGCTAGAAACAGCAGACCTGACAGTGCACATTGCATTTGGTGGCTGGAATGAAGAGCCTGAAAATCAAGGTTGGCGCATTCCGCACAATATGCTCTGGGCAACACTGCAAGACTTGCTGGCAGATACACGCTTGGGAGCGTACGAGTTAGTAACTCCTGTTACATGGCAGTTCCCCGACAATGACCAACCGCCATTTTGGGACGCAAGTCTGACGACAACGTGGCACTTACAGCAGGTGGCAGCCGAAACAGGCAAGCCATCAGCAGATTTAGAATACGAGATAAATTTTAAAAAGGAGGTATCCGACGATGGCATTTAGACATGGCATTTTCATGCAGGAGTCACCGACTCCGCTGCGTCCACCCGTAGCGGTGGAATCAGCCATGCCAGTGGCCTTTGGTACAGCACCTGTACACAGGCTAGACAACCCACTTGAGGCCGTTAATAAGCCTTTGATGGCACTGAATTATGCTGACTGCGTACAGCTAGCAGGATACAGTGATGATTGGGTAACATTTACGCTCTGCGAGGTGATGCACGCGCAATTCCGCATCTTTGCAGTCGCACCGCTGATGCTGATTAACGTGTGGAATCCGCTTGAAGGCGCGCAAAATGTAGCAGAAACGCTGCCGCTCGACAATGGAATGGCTGTTATCACAGACACAATGGCTGTCAAGTCAACATTGACAGTACGAGCGGGCGAGCTGGAGAGTGAACTTGGGGTTGACTACACGCTCGAGTACAGAGGTGACAGCCTAAGAATCATTGCTATTCAAGGCGGCAATATCACCGAGGCAATCAATGAGCTGGCAGTCACATATCAGCAAGCACAAGCACCATCCGTGACCGCCACCGATATTATCGGCGGTATCGACAGCAGTAATCGTCGCTCAGGACTTGAGCTAGCAGACGAAGTATTCCTCAAGTACCAGAAAAACGCAGGCTTCTTGCTAGCACCTGGCATTGAAGGCACACCTGAGCTGTGGGCTGCGATGACCACTAAGGCAAGAAACCTCAATAATGGCAACTTTGAGTGCGTCGCACTTATCGACCTGCCGACCGAGGGAAGGTACAGCAACTTCCGCGAAATGGTCAGCTTCAAAAATAACAATTCGTTGACTGACCCGCACCAGTTCCTCACGTGGCCACACGCAGGAGTAGGCTCGCGAGTATTCCATTCATCTACTTTGATGGCTGGTCTGCACGGGCAGATTGATGCCGAGCACGGCGGTCGTCCGTACGTATCAACGAGCAACAATCCGCTGCCGATTACTAAAATTTGCCAAAGCGATGGCGCAGAAATACCGCTGCTCGACCAAGGCCAAGCAAACTTCTTGGACGGCAACGGAATTGCTACGTACCTGAACTGGGGCGGCTGGCGTGCATGGGGTAATCAAACAGCAGCGTTCCCTGGAAATACTGATGTCAAAGACTCAGAGCGCTACATCCGCAGAATGTTCATCTGGATTAAGAATACGACAAACCGCACGCTGTGGAATCGCCTCGGAAATCCGATTAACAAGATTCTGATTGACGGTATTTTGCTGTCGACGAATGAATGGCTAAACGTCCTGACCGCAGAAGGTGCAATCCTGGGCGGTCGTGTGGAGTTTTTGAGAGCGGACAATCCGAACATCAACTTGCTTCAAGGAAGAATATTCTTCCGAGTCCACATCACGCCGCCAATGGCAGCGAAGGATATCACCTTCGACTTTAGCTACGACCCTGAGTACATGAGTACTCTCTTTGAATAGGAGGTGTAACGATGTCTAACAGAATTGCAGCTCAAACTAACAGATTTGAAATTTACAACAGCGACACAGGTGAGCGCCTTGTCGGTGCAGCCCAGGTGCAGCTACCTAACTTTGAGCTAGGTGGCAACACTTACAGCGGTGCTGGTAGTGGCGGAGATATGAAGATTCCGACACCGGGTGTGATGGTAGAGCAAATCGTGACAGTCACTGCTCCAAAAGCAACAGAGGCCGTACTTGGACTATGTGCGCTAGGGGAGCGATTGAGGCTAGACCTGAGAGCCGACGTGTCAGTAGTAGATGCTGAGACAAAGGCACTGATTCCGACACCTGAGCGCTGGGCGCTTACGGGCGTTTTGTACAAAGCTGACATGGGCAGCGTTGAGAATAAGGCTGCTGCTGACCAGACGTTCGAGATGGCCGTGTACGTAGCACAGCATTGGTTCAATGGTCGCGAGCGTCTAATGTGGGACGTGACAAATACGATATTCCGCGTGAATGGACGCGATTTGCTAGCGGCACAACGTCGCAATCTTGGACTGTAAATAGACCTACGGAAAGGATGGATCAAGAATGAAAGGTTTTAAAAATAGAGTTGTCGTAAAGCTCGACGAAAAGTTGGTTTGGGAGGACAAAACATACCACGAAGTTGAGCTGGACTTTGCGAAGGTGACGGGGCAGACGATAATTAGAGCCGAGCAAGCTACTGCAAGCATGTCGGTCGCGATGAAGCCTGTCAGCGCTCAATATTGCACGCACTTGGCCTCTGCAATTTCTGGAGTTAGGTACGAGGCACTAAACCAATTGCACGCAGGAGACTTTGATAAAGTCTGGCAGACAGTCGGTGCATTTGTGGGCGGTAGCAATCCGCAAGAGTTTTATGACCAGTTTGTGCAAGACGAGGGCGATGAAGTGGATTTTACCTCGCAGACCAGCATAGAGCTGGAAAACTAGAGCTGATTTTTAGCTCTAATCCAGCAAGCGATGTGAGACATCTTGCTGCTGGGCTATCAATGATAAGTAATACGCCGCTGACATTTTTTCTCGAGATTCCATTTACAGAAATGCTTGAGTGGCGAGACACATACGAAGAGTTAAACCGCGAGCAGGAAGGAGGCAGCACCCAAAATGAGTAGAGGCGGCGGAAGAAAATCCGTTTGGGATGTTGTTTTCTCTGTCGGCGGTAGCACTGACCCGTCTTTGCAGCGCACGATGCAGCAAGCACGTCGCAGCATAGACCAAATCAGCCGCGCAGGTCGCCAAGTAGGACAAGATTTTAGAGCCTTTGCAGGCTCATTAGCTCGTCTGGGCGCGATGGCCACAGGCGTTATAGCTGGTGCAGTTGCGGGGGTGGTTGGACTTGCCTCCAACATTGCGAATAAAGCGCTCGAAATCGACAAAGTGTCCGCCGCGCTGCGAATATGCTCGCAAGAATGGCAGCAATTCGAGTGGGCAATGGGTCGCGCTAACGTCGATAGCAATAAATTGCAGTACGCGATGCGCACTTATCAAAAACTTATCACTGATGCAGCATCTGACAATGGTAACGCCCGCCAAACATTTGAGAACTTAGGACTCAGCTGGGAAAAGATGTCGAAACTGAGTCCTGTCGATGCTGTGCTGGCACTTTCGGACGGCATGAAAAACAATATGTCCGAAGCCGCGCGCATGAATGCTGCGTATAAGCTTTTTGGTACCAATGGTGGCCCCGCAATGGTTCAGGCGATGGAAAACGGCAACGCCTCGATAATCGAAAACATGAAATTGTTTGAGGAATCGGGCGCGGGAATCACTGAATACGGCATTGAAGCCGCTCGCGCATTTGACCAAGCAAAAGCTGAGTTCGACCTCATGAAAATGGGGCTGAAAAATCAGTTTGGCAGCGCGTTTATGGGGCCAGTCACAGAAGCATTTGGGAAACTGTCACCAATACTGCAAGAAATGCAGCCTATGTTCGCTGAATGGGGCGCAAAGGCTGGGCAATGGGTGTCGCAGCTAGTCGAGCGCTTGCCAGAAATCATTGAGCGCGTCAAGGAATTTGGCAGAAATACATGGGGACGATTGTCTGACCTAGCTGAATTTGTCGGCGGATGGGAAAATTTAGCAAAAATAGTGGGTGCTCTCATTATCGCGCCGACATTCATCAAGGGAATAAAGCTCGTCTACAGCATCGGCAAGTTTCTGGGGTCGCTATTCAAGGAGCTTGGGCCGATTATAAAAGGACTCTTCGCGGGTGGCGGCGGAATTGCAAAAGGCGGCGGACTCGCAAAAGGATTGGGAGGAATCTTAAAGTTTCTCGGGCCGAAAGGGTGGATTGCTCTAGCCGTTATCGGGCTAGTCGCCATCATAGCAAAAAATTGGGACAGAATTGTTGAAGCCGTACAGCCCGCAATAGACAGAATCCGCGAGGCGATAGCACCCGTCATAGAATGGCTGACAGCATTTTGGGAAGAACATGGCGAAACTGTGATTATGTGGCTTAACAAAATTGTAGATTTTGTGGGCGATGTGCTGGTCGCGATAATCACGTACGCTTTTGACAAAATCGCTATAGCTATCGAGACAGTCATTGATTATGTAGGCTCGCTGTGGAATTTTTTCAGCTCCGCATTTAGCGCAATTGGTGACATCATTACGGCTGTCGTGCGGATTTTTCAGGGCGACTTCACGGGTGCACTCGATTCGCTAAGGTCTGCCGTCGGCAATATCAAAGACGCATTTTCATCTGCATTCGGATTTATCGAGCGGCTAGTCGAGCGCGTCGTCGGCTTCATATCGCGACAATTTGAACGCATTGTGTCCCTCGCAGCCCCTATCCGCAACATGTTTGGCGGCGGAGGTGGCGGCGGACTCGCTAAGGGCGGCGGCATCCCACAGCACGCTGATGGTGGTATTTTCTACCACAGGCACGTAGCAGAGGTCGCAGAGCGCGGCGCAGAAGCGATCGTCCCGCTCAAAAACGACCCAAATGCTTACAGCATCTGGAAGCAAGCAGGACGTTTAGCAGGGTTTGCAGACAGTCGCAATGCTGCACCTGCTGGAATGTCAACCGCGCCAAAGCTATCTGCTGCTGGCGGAGGTGGTGCGCCCATAAATGTAACACTAAGCCCACAATTCACATTTAATGTCGCAGATGGTGACGGGGCAGCAAGCAAAATTGAGCAGGCTGCCAATATGATGATGGCATCGTTTAAGTCTGAAATGGAAACCTATCTGCACAATCAGCAGAGGGTGGCTTACTAATGCGTGAATATGTCACGAGCCAGGGCGATGTGTGGGACTTGATAGCCCACAAGCTATACGGTCATGAGCCGTACATGTGGCAGCTCATTGAGGCTAACCCACACTTGCGCCACACTGTCGTATTTGACAGCGGCATTGTGCTGCAAGTACCCGACCTAGAAGAGCCTATCGAAGCCCTAGACCGTCCGCCATGGGAGACGGATGATTGGGACGTGGGCGACGATGAGTAATCCAAGACGAGCGACAGTTGAGGTACGCTATGCTGGTCGCAATATCACGCGCCAAATTCGCAACACGCTCATTAATTTTGTCTACACAGAAAAAACACACGGTGAAGCCGACGAGCTGAACATTAGCCTAAATGACCGCTCGGGCAGATGGCGCAATCGCTGGTATCCAATGCGCGCACGTGGTCGCAATGCAAGGCTGCGAGCGTGGATAATCTGCGAAAACTGGTTCAGGCAAGGCGACCGATTCCGTGTGTATTGCGGCGAGTTTGAAGTCGATTCCTGCGACTTTACGAGCAGCGCGAACGGTGACATTTTTACTATCAAGGCACTGTCGACACCGACATCAAGCCGCCTGAGACGCGAGCGCAAATCTCGTGCTTGGGAAGGTGTCACGCTGCGCAAGGTCGCAAATGACATCGCAAGACAAAATCGCATGCAGCTTTTTTATCGTGTCGGCGAGGAGATTATCCTAGACCGCGTTGACCAGATACGCCGCTCAGATTTGGAGTTTTTGACACGACTCGCTCGTGATTATGGCGTGGCCGTCAAAGTATCAAACGGTCGCATAATTTTGTTTGAGGAAGCAAGTCTCGAGCGTCGTGCGCCCGTCGTCGATTATCAGCGCGCAGAGACGAGCGGCAACGTACTCTCGCGAAACTTTAGACCTGGCAACATTTTAAATATAAAGCTGTCACAGAGCATTACAGAAGTGGTTGAAGAGACGAATGTCGCTTACAAAAACCCGCGCACAGGACAAGTTACAAGCGCGTCGTTTAGCCCGCCTGGTGGCGCGTCAACTGGCCAGCGACTACAGAGCAATCAGAGGCCATAATATGCCAACATTTGACAGTATACGACTAAACCAGCCCGCACCCAAGCAGTCCACAAAACAAAATCACGGGCAAAGGCAAGGCGGTGCAGCCCCCGCACGTCAAGCCGCTGCACGCACAAGGCAGCGCAATAAGCAAGAATGGACTGCCGACCTGACATGTGTCGGCGACCCAAGAATTGCAGCGGGAAGCACTTTCAGGCTTCGCGGGCAGGGCGTGTACAATGGCCGCTATATAGCCGACGAGGTGACGCACACAATTAGCAATAATGGCTACGTGACAGCACCCAAGGGAACAAGGACTTTGGTGGGGTACTAATGGGCAAATACGATTCAGACCAAGAAAAGCAAGAGCTGATACAAATAGGTCAGGTATCATCTGTCAACCCTGCAACGGGCACAGCTCGCGTGGCTTTTGATGCGCTCGACAATATGGTCAGTGCCGAATTCCCTGTCATAAATAATGCCAGCGGCAGAGTGCGCATGAATTACATGCCTGACATCGGCGACCACGTATTAATTTGTCGGCTGCCGAATGGCGAGTCAGACGGATTTATCATGGGCACGTACAATACGACAGGTAACCCACCCATGAAGACAGACGGCTCGCTCATAATCTCGAGCGAGAATGGTCAGACGTATTTAGAAGTCACGCAAGACGGCATTAATGTCTTGGGCGACCTGCGCATAGCTGGCAGCCTTGGCGTGGATGGCAATATCTCGTGCAATGGGCTGGATGTCGAGGGCAACACATCCATCACAGGCAATCTGACAGTGGGCGGCAACATCCGAAACGATGGCAATATGACCACGGGCGGCACACATACCGATTCTGTAGGTAGGCACTCATGAGCGTTATAGGCACATTTGGGCCGCTCATTTTCAGGCACAGCTCGCGAGTATCGACGAGCTACAGTCAACTTGACCGCGAATCTCACGGGCGGTGGGGCGTACATGACACGATTAATGCGCGTCCATTGACCCAATTTATAGCACGCGGGCAGCGCACTATCACAATGGATGTAACTTTTACACGAATGCGCGGAGTCAATCCCGACACATGGCGCAGGCGAGCCGAAATAATGGCAGTAAACGGCAATCATCACCCACTCATTTTGTCGGGCAGACCTGCTACAAATAGCAGGTGGTACATCGAGAGCGTGAACGCTACAGATACGAAATTTGCGCCCCGTCGCGGCGAAGTTTTGTGGTGCGAGTGCCAGATAGTATTTAAGGAATACCGATAATGAGCCTTGATGAAACAATTTATGAGGTACTTGGAGGTAGCACAGCACCTATCCGCCACGATTTAGCAGGTGTCGAGCTGGTACTCCAAAGCGTGCATGTGGCGCTCAGTACCCGCGTGGGCACAGTACCACTGCATCGCGACTGGGGGACTGAGCAGACGTTTTTAGACGATCCAATGCCCGAAGCGATGGCAAAAATACAGACAGAAGTTTTTGACGTGATACAGCGTCATTGCCCCCGGGTCGAAATAGAGGAAATTTTATTTGATGGCGAGGCTATGGCAGGTCGCTTAATTCCGAAAGTGAGGGTCACCATAAATGACACGGCTGAATGATGTTACTTTTGCAAGCGGCGACGCAACGCTAGTCGAGACACGCCTAAATGAGCTGCTAGAAGCTATCAGGCGAGCTGGCTCAGACCCTGGCTACCACATCGCAGACGATATGGCCATGCAGGAAATACACGCAACGCAAGCCGCTGCACTTGCACAGGTCAATACCGACATTGACCTCACAGGCAAAGGCAATTTGCTGTGGTATGCAGGCGAAGAAACTATCGAGCATCTGGGCTATCTGTATGGCGACCGCGGGGCAAGGCTGCCCGCATCACCTGCGGTAACGATACTTAAATTCACGCTATCAGACACGAGCACAACATCGTCAATCATTCCTGCTGGCACGCGTGTCGGCGCTGAGGATATATCATTTGCGACCGACAGAGAATTGATTATTCCCGCGGACGAGCTAACGGGCGAAGTCCCTGCGACCTGCACAGAACCAGGCGAAGTCGGCAATGGGTTCAGGGTCGGAAGCGTTGTCGAGATTATAGATTGGTTGCCATTTTTGGACAGCGCTACAAACACTGTCGCTACTTCGGGCGGAGCTGAAATCGAGAATATAGAATCCTACCGCCAAAGGCTTCGTGGCGCGCCAGATTCTTTTTCTGTGGCCGGCCCAGACGGGGCATACATTTTCTGGGCGAAAACAGCTAATGCAGACATTGTGGATGTGGCTGCATGGATGCCGCCGCTCGACGCAGAGATTTTTAAGACTTTTGTCGGCGAAATCACAGGCGAAACCATCGACGATGAAGAGGCTGCGAAATGGCGTGACCGCTACAATGAGCTAGTCATCGAGTCAGGCACAGGCCCAGGAAATGTGAATGTCGCAATTCTCATGGATGGCGGCAATATCCCAAGTGATGAAGTGCTACAGCAGGTCGCAGACACGCTCAGTCCGCGCACGCGACGACCGCTGACCGATTTTGTGCATGTGCTCAAGCCAACAGTCAAAGAATTTAGCATAGATTTTACATACTGGATACGCGAAGAGGACGCAGCGGCAGCCGTTGATATCCAAAGAGCTGTTGAGGTGGCTGTGCAGGACTTTAAGTCATGGCAGACAGCTAGGCTAGGCCGCAGCGTGAACCCCTCGCAGCTCACTAAGATGCTCATGGCTACAGGCATTAAAGGTGCACGCATTACAGAGCCGCAATTCCAGCGTGTAGAGCGCGACGAGGTCGCACAGCTCACAGACGAGCCGACAATTAATTACGGCGGTCTGTCCAGTGGCTAAAAAACTGCAAGATATAAGCATCCTTGACCTGATGCCGCCTAACATCTCTTTGGATGTGGGTGTGCAGGAGGCAGCTCAAGCATTCGACGAGGTTCTTAGAGATATCATAGCTAAGATACCAGGTGTCGCAATATATAGCCGAATAGGTGAGATAGTAGACCATGCGCTGCTTGACATGCTGGCATGGCAATTCCACGGATATACTGGCTTTTTCTACAGCAATGATATGGAGCTGGAAGTCAAGCGCGAAATGGTGCAAAAGGCGCTTGATTGGTTCACGCGCAAAGGCACACCCTCAGCCGTCGAAGAGGTCGTGGGCGTGGCTTGGGGCGCAGATGTAGAGATTCGCGAATGGTTCGAGACTGGCAGGATGCCTTACACATTCATGCTGGATTTGACCCGCCCGCTGCCAGATGAAGAGTCAATCAATGAGCTGATTCGTGCCATTTTTGCGGTCAAGAATACGCGCTCATGGCTGGATTTGATTCGCTCAATAATGGAATACCAATACAGGCTGTATGTCGGCGTTGGAATATTTAAAAAGGACGACCTGACGCTAGGGCTTGATACCCCCGTGCGCGGCGAAGGGACAGTGCGTCCCCGCATAGGCGGATTCCCGACCATTGCAGGCAGTGTCGAGCTAGGATTTCAATACGGGGACGAGATACCAATAATCCCTGACCCCGTGCCACGAACCCTGACCGTGACAAATGGCACGGGTGGTGGCGAATTCTTGCCTGGCACAGTGATACAGGTCACAGCAACCGCGCCTAGCGGACAGCAATTTGTGAGGTGGTCAGACGGATATACCAGCAATCCGCGCACATTCGTCATGCCCAATAGCAATGTCACGCTCACGGCTGAGTTTGAGCCGATTCCACGGCAGATATTTTCACTCACGGTGCTGGGGGGAAGCATGACTTATGAGGGCGACGATGCCGGGAATCATGGCTCGTTCGAGGTTGGCTCAGAGGTCATCATCACAGCAGACACGCCTCCTGTGGGTCAAAAATTCGACCGCTGGAGCGATGGCAATACTCAGGATCCGCGTACATTCACAATGCCTGCACACGATGTGACGCTTGCCGCTGGATTTGTGGCGATTGCCCCTGTCTTATTCACACTCACAGTTGTCGGCGGCACTGGTAGCGGCGAGTTTGAGGCGGGCACTCACGTACCAGTCAATGCGAGCGTGCCTGCAAATCACAGATTTGTCAGATGGTCAAATGGCAATACCAATGCTGACTTCCTGCTTGTGATGCCCGCGAATAATGTCACGCTCACGGCTGAGTTTGAAGCTGTCCCCGCAGGCTTGCCTTTTGCTTTTGCAATATCCACCTCTGACCAGCCTGACCCCGTGCGGGGCACTGACTTTATCAGAGGTGCTGCCTTGCCTGCATTTGGTGACCAGGTGTGTGTCGGTGGCAATTATGGCGGATTCCAAGTAGAGGCAACAAATGCAGACGAACTCATTATATGGAATTCATATACGCATGGCGGGACTGATGCTCAACTTTGGCTCGGGAGCGAGATTCCCGCGTGGATTTGCAGAGTGGTCATAGAAAGAAGTATGGCAGATTGGATTTGGCATCAAAGCGAGCCTGTGGTCGCACCAGGATGGACTGTCAGTCAGACTAATTGGGCATATATAGCAGAGAGAAGAGGATAGGAAATGGCTAGATTTTCAGTACATCATTTAACCGCGTGGGGACAACAGCAGCTCGCCGCTACGCAAAACGGCGGCGGGACTAGATTCACGTCAATTGCTTACGGTGACGGGTATCACAGCGACCCCGCGACTGCTACAGAGCTTGCCAGTGAGCGCGTGAGGCTAGATGTCGGCAACAATCATTCGCGAGAAGATGCGCTATTTACTGCTTGGGGATTTTTGAGCGGGGCGATTTTAGACGACGAGCTGTATTTGCGCGAGGCAGGGCTGTATACTGCTGACCCGTCTGACCCCGATAATCGCGAAGCTGACAAGCTGTATGCACTCATCACGGTCAACACAGCCGATGACCGCGACTTTTTCGTACGCATAGCACCGTCTGGCAGTGACATGCTGACCGACGTTCGTGTGGCAGTGAGCACAGTCATATCCGACCAAGCAGAAGTCACGGTTGAGACGTGGCTCACATTCGAGGGCGTGCGCAGCGTGAATAGCATTGGCCCAGATGCCACAGGCAATGTGCAAATCTCATATCAGAATGTGGGGGCCGCTCCGACATTCCATCAGCACTCACAATACGCGACCAATGCCTCGCTGCATCGCGTGGCAAAATCGGGGCAGTATGATGACCTTGAGGGATTGCCTGATTTGGCCGTGCTGGCACAGCAAGAGGATGTGGACGCGCTCAGTGGCACAGTCACATCACTTGACGGCAGGGTCACCGCCACCGAATCGGGTGTGCAGCGTGCCGACAATCATGCAGCACTGCGCAATAATCCGCACGCAGTACGACCGAATCAGATAGCGATGGCTGTCGATGACAATACTTCGCTGTGGTCGTATTTGGGCGGTGCGCTGACGGGGCTGACTACGACAGTCCGCACATCAATTATTGCGGCAATCAATGCGCTGCAGGCCGATAAAGCCGAGCGCAATCACACCCACGCGCTGGCAAATATTACCAATTTCAATACATGGCCTGCAACGGCGGTATTTATTCCGCATGGTGGAGCTGTTCCCGCAAGTAGGCCACCAATTATCACATGCTTCGTCAGGATGTGGACAAATCTCTCAATTACTGGCCAAACCCATCAGCCCTGTACGCTAACGATCGCTAACGCGACCAGCTTTAGAGGATATTATATTCCCTCGCAAGTGGCCACTGTGCTTGGTGACGGATCTCATTATATTCTTCAAACAAATGCCATGCTTATTCCGAATACAGCGGGGGCAAATTTCTCGATTGGCGCAGGTGTATTTAATACTCGAGTCAGTGGAGCTGCGGTCATAAATACCACGACAAACATCGGCATTACAATGTATAGGATGAGCTGAGGTGAGCAATGTCAAATTCCACGACCACGTCAAAAGACGGGGAACGAATTCTCAGCTACTAAGACAGGAGCAGTAAATGAATTTTACGACTACACTTACAAATGCAGGACGCGCATTAAATGCCGAGCTAATTGTCAGCGAGCAGCCGCTCGCCATTAACGGCATTCAGATTGGCGATGGCTTTGTGCCTGATGGCACTGACCCTCGCGACATGGCTGATTTAGCAAGTAGCGTCCACACGGTAAGCTCGCTGCGGAAATACGTCATGACCGACACAGTATCAGTATTTGAATTCGATTACGGCTCAAGCACAGTGACCCAAGATGGCATGTGGCTTCGCGAGATTGGCATTTTTGCCACGCGGCCAGACGGGGAAGTGATACTGCACTCGTATTTTAATGCGGGCGAATTCGCTGACTTCATTCCAGCTTCGGGTGGCGCGTCATATTTGCAGCGAGTCATTCGCTTGCTGGTCGAGGTGTCCGATGCTGAGACTATTATTTTTGAGGTCATCGAAGAGGCTGCTACCGTCAAGGCGCGCAATATCGGCACTAAGGCTGCGGGCGCGGGAGCGTATGCGGGCAAGGGCAGCGATGGTACGCTCACATTTAAGCGATTTGCTGGTGGCGAGGGCATCAATGTCACAGAGACAGGCAGCGTTATCACAATAGGCGCGCCCAAACTCGAGAAAGATATTGATATTTATGTGCCGCTGACACACCCCGATGTCAGCGATGATGATGTGGCATTTGACACGATTCAAGAGGCTTTCGATTATCTGTCGCGCTTCACAATCCCCAGCAATCTCAAGGCAACGATTAATGTCGGCCCGGGAACTTTTGATATTTCGGAGTCAATACTGGTAGACCACGCGCAAGGCAACCGCATTCGTCTTGTCGGGTATGAGGCTGGAAGTTTTGCACCCGCGTCTGCAATTGCTGCAAATGCGACAGCTCGCACAATAACGCTGACTGTCCCCAATTTATCGTCGTTGCCTATTGCGGTCGGCGATTACGTGGGCAGCCACGGAAACGATTGGGGTTCGGCATGGCAGGGCTTGGGAATGTTCAGGGTCACGAATATTTCAGGCAATGCTCTGACGCTGCACAACTCTTCTCGTCATCCAGCAAATATCACAAGCACAAGCAATGCTAATTCTCGGTGCTATTATTGGCAGACGAAGCTGCACACAAGCACAGACATTAATCTGCTAAATATTAATGGCGGCGGGCTAGGACTGATTCACGGCATCTGCTTCAGAGGCGTTGGGACTGACCCGACAAGCCAGGCACAGCGCGGTCGTGCAATTCACTGCGAGGGTTCTGAGGTATTCATTGAGGCTTGTGGCATTGATAATTTTGCGACTGGCATCAATGCAGACCACGGCAATATTCGCGGCGCGCTCGTATTTATCTCGGAGTGCAATTTTGGAATTGATGCAGTATTTAGCAGCCGCGTATTTTTTCAAGATGGGCCGCTTATTATTGTCGGTAGCCCAAATAGCCCACAAGCAATACGGCTGTGGGAATGCACTATCGGGCAATTTGGCTCACTACATCCGCGCATCGCGGGATTCCTCGTCATACATGGCTGCTTTCGCGGGGTGTCGGTGACAGGAATGAGCAAAGTAACATTTTTTGGCTCGATAATTCAAGACAATGGAAATTATGGGGTACACCTGGGCAGCATGTCGCTGCTTAATTTCGGCTCAAATCCAGACCATCCGCGACGTAGTGCCATCATAAATAATCGCAGACAAGATGCTGCCGCAGGTGACCTCGAGGCAAGAGGCTCGTCAACCGCTATCGGCCCGATAAGCGGAGGTGCTGCAAGTGGTGGGCAAATTGGGAATTGCATCCCCGCGCAGCGCACACTAGGCAACAGTAATTCATGGATTGACCTCAGCGCATAACGCTCTGACCTGCGCAAATGTTATGACGCGCCCTGTGGCTGCCGCTGCGGGGCGCGTTTTATTTTCAGCGGGTTAGGTATCAGAAAGCCCGCAAAATTATATAACAAAATGAAATGTACTCAAAAAATCTTGATTTGAGGTAGTCAGCTTGCTACAATAAGTGCAATAAGAGGTCGATTATGACCTTCGCCAGCTTGGCAGCCCGATGTTTGGACGCAGACGGTTCGCCCCTAATAAGTCAGAAGTGAATCGCTACGGCTTAGCTGTAGCGATTCTGCTGTCTCCGAGCCACAATGACCCGCACCAGCTTAATGGCTTCTCGCACCACCGTCAGCAAGTATCCGTATCCGTATTGCCTCAAAAAGGTGGGCAATTGTGTTGACAAAGTATACAGGATGCTCTATACTTATATATAGGTAAAGGAAAACGAGAGAAAGGAGCTCACTCTTGGACACCATTACCTCGGTTATCCAACTGGCGGCCGCGATAATCTTCCTGATAGGAATCATTATCGACACCACCAAAAGGGGATAGCAGAAAAGGGCTAGGGGATTGCTCCCCTAGCCAGACCACCTAGAGTATAGCAGAAAGGAGCACGGCATGGAAATTGTCAAACTGGTGATGGCGATTATGGCACTGATGCTTGCGACCACATATCTTGTGTTGGTCATCAAAAAAAGGCGCGCAAAATGATTCCATCCATAAAGGACATCAACAATGCCAGCATGACCGCATCAGAGGTCATGGGCTTTCTCGACGTGACAGAAGCCAGGATATATGTCCTGAGCAGAAATGGACAAATTGAGAAGTTGCGCGCTGGCGGGTTCTATCGTCCAAGCGTCGAGCAGTACAAAGCCGCCCGCAATCGCAAGGGCGGTCGCCCACCAAAGGAAAGGTAACGGGACGGTAACGTGAAATTTTTCTTGCTAAATGTGTTGATATTCGTACGCAATGCGTATATACTATATATAGGTAGGAGGAAGAGTCGCAGGGAAAAGAGGGGAGCAGAGCATGGCTACAGTAGAGACAAGAGAGGGATACGGGAGATTGTGGAGCTATATTGCAGTTGAAGAAGTGAGAGGATTTCTTAGTAAGAGTGAATGTGATCGCCGTAGTGCTGATAAAGTTTATAGTGACCATGACGGCCTGAAAGGTTACTACTGCCCCAAGACAACCATGCAGGGTGACGGTACTGAGGTAGTCACTGGATTCATTGCGAGAATTAGGTGCAATGAGTGGAGGTGGGAAGCAGACGAGATTTTTGAGTCTGAGGAGTTGGCTGCTATAGCCATTGATAGCATCGCTGAAGAATTTATGCGCACTAGAGTACCTCCAGCAGGCTCACGGATTTTTAACTCCTCGCTCTCTGAACCAGCAACTGCGAGTCAAAAAGATTATATCCGAACGCTTGCTAAAGGGGCGTACTACAGCAAGATAGAAGAGTTTTATGACTATTCTATATACCCACTGCCAAAAATTGATGACCTTGCAAAAGGTGAAGCATCCGATTTCATAAGCTACTTGAAAAAGTGAGATGCGCGAAAGGATAAGGTTTAGCATGGGAAATATTAGAGTAAAAGATTGGAATATAGGTCACGGACTTGCAGACAGTAAAATCTACAAAAATTGGTGCGAGAATGCCCCTATCACAGAAGGGGATTTCATCGCAGGGATAGAGTGGCTGCAAGCTGACCCTGCTATTGAGGCTCGCAATACGCATACAGGTCAAAATCCTCTGACAAGGGAGCTGGGGTGCTGCAATAGGCGAGGATTAGTGAAGCTTAGGCGCGAACGTGCCGACAAAGTGCAAAATATTACTACAGATGAAGTGACTACACTGCCTGATGGCATGACTACCTTTGTGGGATTTTATGAAGTCGATACTAATAATCTCTGGACAGGCAAGGTGAGCATAAGTGCCGATGATGTGCTGCTTGATGACGGAAGAAAGCCTCTGCGTGAGCTGTCACATCGCCGCAGCATGACAGGGCTATCACGAAAAGAAGTGTGCGATGATCTAGAAATTCCATATCGCACCTTACAGGATTGGGAGCTGGGCAATCGCACACCCCCGCCTTATGTGATAAAGATGCTCATAAGCTACTATAAATCAAAGCCAAGCCAGCAGCAGAAGCATTACAGCGACAAAAAAGGAGCAAAAGGGCTATAGCTAACAACCAAGCCCCCGCAAGGGGGCTTTTGCTATTCTATCCAGCCCACGTCCATCCTAGTGCACGAGCAGTTACCTGACCGACCATGCCAGTGCGCGAGGCTGCTGGCACATTAGCACGCTGGAATCTGAGCACAGCCTCTCTGGTGCGCGGCCCGAATACACCGTCAACCGTCAATGCGCGGTTGCTATTGTCTCTCATGCCGAGCTGATTGAGGCGCGCTTGCAGTTGCCTTACTGCTGCTGCTGGCCCTCTGCCTTGCTGCAAGACAGTCGTCAGTCTAAATGTGCCAGCGGCAGGTGGTGCGGTCGCCGATGGGCGAGTGAGCAGCCCATTTGTATTCTCGGCAATTGTTCTAGTCGCGGCATCCACTGCACGCTGTCTGCGCTCACCCCAAGCTCTCATGTCGGCGGCATTGGTGATAAATGCCCACTCAATCAAAATGCTGTTATTCGGGAACGAATTCAAAAAGAATAAGTTCGTTCTTTGCTTCGCTCCTCGATTAGGAATACCCAATTCGCGCGCAATAGATGCACTTACAGCGCGAGCAAGCGGTCGCATGGCAGCACCTCTGTAAAGCACTTCCACACCTCTCGCGCTAGCATTGCCGAATGCATTGAGGTGATTGCTGATAACAAAATCTGGCCTGTGTGCTCGTGCGCGGTCGCGCTGCTGTGTGAGCACAGTACTTTGCGTGCTGGCATCAGACGTTGAATTGCCTGCCCAATTTCCCAGCGCGGCAAATTGCTGCACCATGCGTGGGGTCGCCCATCGCATTTCGATATGCTCTCTGCGACCATTGCCCGACGCGCCTGGGCTGCCCGCGCTGTGTCCAGCATTGACGCTGTAGCGCCTTGCTCGTCTAGCCATCTGAATCATCCGTCTCTGGGCAATCCTCGAGTGCCTCTTCGAGCGGGATTACATTGCCGTCTGCATCGCAGACTACACACTCGCTAAATTTGGGGGTTGCTGCCCATTCACCTAGCTTTGCCATTGCGGGGGCAAGAATTGCCATCACGATAGGCACAATCGCCAGCACCATAAATTCAGGCAGACCAATTTCGGTGAGTGCGTGGATTGCTGCATCATGCACCTGTGGTAGCGCGGCAATCAGTACACCCGCGATACCTTGCAGCACGGTACGTACCAATTTTGCGACTGCTGAATTTTCACAAAGTAGCCAATAAAACATTTTAGTAATACCTCCTGGTCGCTCTGTCTGTCGAGCGCATAATAAATCTCTCAACTTCTACTTCTTTATACAAAATACGACCGCTGTCGTACTGTATATACATCGGGCCATGTCCTCTACTGCGCCATCTGCTCAAAGTCGCCTGAGTTACGTGCAACTTTTCTGCAACTTCTTTGCAAGTTATGAGCTTGTCATCCATTTTGCGACTCAGCTTCCTCAAGCTGACGGGCCAATCTTTCGCTGCGCACCGCTAGATATTGATGGTTTTCTATCTGCCCAGAATCCTCCAGCAAATGCCGCACCTGTGCTTGCAAGATTTCAGTATCTGCTAGGGATGACAATAAGGCATCTATCGTATTAGGGTCAGCGGATGTGGCAAGTCTGCCAGCAGTAATAGCCAGCCCAGCGCTCACCTCCTGCAAGCTTCGCAGCGACATGTACAGCCCACGTTTTGCGGCTAGACATTTGATGTCGTTCGTGCTGCTATTCATTGCTATCGTTTTCCTTTGCTGCTGCGCGAATCGAATCCATGAATGTGGGGTCGGCCTCGAGCGCCTTGCGCACATCGGGTGCGAGCTTCGGCCATGCAGTGCGTAGCGACTCAGTACCGCCCTCAGCGATTAGTCGCAGCTCATTGCGCGCATCGTCGAGCGATTGATCGACATGACCGCCGCCATCTATCCACTGTCGCAGAGCAAAGCCATCGTCGGCTGTCAGATACCCTTCAGTCTTGGCTAAAAATGGCGCGTAATTTTCGGGCAACTGCTTGAGATATTCGCGCTTTTTGCCCGCGTCTCTGAGCATCATCCCGACAGTGACTTCAAACCAGAAATTCTTTTCCTGTATGGGCTGCACACCTTGAGATATAAAAGCCATCTGGCCATTGGCATTTTTTACCTCGACCTTTTCGCGCGCACGCACGCACGCGATTATGTGCATGGGGGATAGCAGCAGGGCATTCATAAATCGGCGATGCTCTTTTTTTGCGAGAATCCAATTCGGCTGGCCTTTTTTGGATTTGTTATTTTCTGCAATATCTGAGCAGCCGCCGATTCCCTCCCAGCAATGACTAACGCTGTCAATCACCAAGACCTCAACGCCTGCTTTTTGAAACTCAGCGATTGCGTCAATGTAGCGCTGCGGGCTAAATGGTGCCTCAAGTTCTGCATATTTAAATGGTGCTGGCAGCTCGTCACTAAATAGGCGACCGCGACCGTTCTCGGTATCTAGGAATCCGAGCTTGCTGGCATCATTTCCTGCAAGCCCGTATCCAAATTTAATAGCAGTCAGCGTCTTGCCCGAACCTTGCTCACCTGTGAGGCCCACAACGAGGCGAGCGCCTGGTCGCGTCACGTCGCGGATGTTTAGTATTCCCATTTACATGTCCTTTGCTGCCCAGGCGGGCAATGAAATAGACTGTATTCCCTCGTCGTATGCTGGCCAGCTACCAGATTCGATACAGGCAGCGTAAGTGTTTATCGCACTGCGGCGGCTCATTTCGCCGACCTCTAGTGATAAGTCGTCCATCTCGTACACCATCAAGCCATGCGGTGCAGCTTTTTCAATCATAATTAGCGTGAATGGTGGCATATCTGCGACTCCATGAGTTGCTCTATGCGCCTCCATATACTGTGCTCCCTGCACGTCATATCTGTAATTCCAGATAGTACGCATCACGGCATCTGGCCGGGCATCTTCGCACGTCTTAATGTCGACAACGCGTCCTGACTTCAGCACCTTGTCTAACCGCGCCTTGAGCGATGCTCCCGTGACTTCATCTGTCCACACAAATGATGCCTCAGCAACTCCGCCTGCTAGTATCGGGGCGGCGGATTTGTGCGCCATAACTGCATGCACCATCGACTTAATCTTTTCCGCGTCGTCAACTGTCAAAATCTCCCTGCCTGCATTAGCTGCCGTAAACTCTGCTTTATATTCCTTGTAGGCTTTCGTTGTGCGTGGTCGCGCACCGCCTATTTTTTCGACGACTGCTGAATCATCGAATACGACATACTGCGCAGCGAACTTTTCGGGTTCAAGAATCGCCGAATGAACCGCACTGCCAAATCGCATCGCATCCGTAGTCTCAGGCGGATGTGCCTTGTACTGCACATAATGAGCAGGCGAACGCAGCAAATGAACCATGTCAGAAAAGCTAAGGCCAGGCGTGTCATTGCGATAAATTTCTTCATCGAGGTATTCCAATTTGCTTCCTTTCCGTGTGGTGGTGGCGGGACTCACCTCCGCCACCGCCTGTAATACGGCGCTCCATCATTCGCCATGCTATCATTGTAACAGTTCGGTAACAAATGTAAAGTATGTAATAGATATTGTGGTAAGGGTAATATTGAAACTTAGGGAATACCAAGAGCAGGCGCTAGAGGATTGCCGAGATGCCATGCGTAGGGGAGCGAAAAGACTGCTACTGTGTGCGCCCACAGGCAGCGGCAAGACAGCTATTAGCTCGCACATCATCAAATCTGCCAGCGAAAAGGGTCTGCGCTGTGGGTTTCTATGCCATCGCAAAGAGCTCATTGACCAGACACGTAACACTTTCGCAAAGTTTGGTGTCGAGGCTGGTATTATCGCTGCGGGTCACGACCACGATTACACGCAGCCTGTACAAATCGCATCTATCGACACGCTGTATCGCAGGCGTGCAGACGTGCCACCATTTGACTTGTTGGTCATTGACGAGGCTGTGCACATCACAGCTAAGACTTGGCGGCAGACAGTTGAGACGTGGCCCAACGCTTGGCGCATAGGACTTACCGCAACCCCGCGCAGGTTGTCGGGGGAGGGCTTCGACGACCTGTTCGACGAGCTTATCATGGGGCCGCGAGTTGCAGATTTAATTGAGCAGGAATGGCTCGCACCATTTAGACTATTCGCGCCGCCAACAATAGACACATCTAAGCTACATATTCGCGCTGGCGATTACATCCCGTCAGAGGTTGACGCGCTAGTAAATAAGCGCACGATTACAGGTGACGTAATCGAGCATTATAAGCGTCTCGCGCATGGCAAGCGTGCCGTTGTGTTTTGCGCAAATGTTGCACACTCCAAAGCTGTGGCCGCAGAGTTTCAGTCGGCAGGGTATAAGGCAGCCCATGTGGACGGTAAGACGCACCCAGCACAACGCGCATCAATTATGGATGCGTTTCGCAGGGGTCACTATCAAGTGCTCACAAATGTAAATCTTATTACTGAGGGCTTCGACGCGCCCAGCATGGAAGTGTGCATCCTACTTAGACCGACCCGTTCGCTGGCACTGTACTTGCAAATGGTGGGTCGCGTACTCAGGCCCGCAGAAAATAAAGAAGCTATCATCCTCGACCATGTAGGCAATGTTCGCGAGCATGGTTTGCCTGACCACCCGCACGAATGGACGCTGCTCGGCAAGACGCGCTCAGAGCGCAAGGCGTATACAGACGAAGCCGAGCATGTAGCGATTTGCTGCTGTGAAAAATGCTACGAGGTATATGCGCCTGGGCCAGCCGCATGTCCGTATTGCGGGGAAGTGTCACAGCCCAAATACAAGCCGCCAAAAGTAGTGGAGGGCGAGCTTATGGAGATGGAGCAGGCCGAGCGACTAGAGGCTGTAAAAGAGCGGATGCAAGCGCGCAGCTTCGAGGCACTGGTCGAAATAGGACGTAAGCGTGGATATACGTCGCCTGAATATTGGGCAATGAAGGTTATGGGAGGACGCGGGCAGCCAGCATGAAAAAGCGTGAGACAGCCATACAGAATGAAATAAGAATTGCGCTATCTCAGCGACGCGAGGGCAAATTGTTTCGCGTGAATGTCGGACAGGCATGGACGGGCAATGAAATTCGCCAAATGGAATACGGCGCGATTTTGATCCGTGATGCGCGACCGTTCAAAACTGGGCTGCCCAGAGGATTTTCAGACCTGTTTGGCTACACGATGGTCGAGGTCACTGAGGATATGATCGGGCAAAAATTGCCCGTATTTACTGCCATTGAGGTAAAAACCGAGCACGGCCGAGTGTCAGATTCCCAGCAGCAATTTCTTGATATTGTTGGCACTGATGGTGCGATTTGCGGGGTTGCACGCTCAGTTGATGATGCGCTGGGGATTGTGGGAGAGTGATGAAGCTATGGTGCTCTGTAAGCTATGCTATCTGCATTGAAGTCGTATATACTCATTCCTAGCTGTACATACTGAGCACGACCTGTGGGGCTGTTGCCCGCAGGGGTGTGCATATGCGCGGTTATAAATGCCTGAGTATTTTTCGGGTCAAACCCCTCATCAATTAGCCAGTCTATCATTCTCTGTACGTAGATAGCCCCAAGTGCTTCCGCGCCCCAATTTTCGGTAGGAGCAAACTCTGGCTTAACTTCTAGCGACAATGATATTCTAGGCCTTCCATCCTCAAAGTCGTACTCACGAACGGTGACTTCTGCTTGGTCAAATACCTGCATGTGCTCTAAAAACTCAGCCTCGGACATTGGGGCATAATCAAATGGTTCAGGCACATCACTTGCGACTTCGTCAGCTTCATCGTAGGCATAAGCCTCTGCGACAGGCTGCTGCTGAGTGTGGCTGTCATCGTCTAGAGTGCTTGTAATCCCAGACACCACGGCTGACCCTACGAATAAGACACCTGCCACAATGAGCGGCCACTGCCACCACTTTATATTTTTTATGTTTTCTGCAATTGTCATTCTTTACCCTCTCGGTCTGCGACGTGCATATATATTACCTCGCCCGCAATACTCTTTGCGCCGCGTTGCCGTCCCGTTACCTCTAAAAAACACCCCCAGCGGAGCAGTTGCTGGAGGTGCCTGTGCCGCGGTGTACCAGACCGCTATATCTACGAGAGTAAACTCTCGACGATACCGATAGATAATCCGACCGCCAAAATGAAAAGTATTGTTCCAGCAATCGCGCGCGTCCGAAATACGGTGCGCTTACGAGCCTGATGCCGCTCTCGTATTATCTCGGTTCTTGACGGCTTTTGCATTGGCCGCGTCAGTCTTTTCATATAGCCTTTTCTTAGCTCGGCCTCGAGCGTTCTAATTTCGTCTTCGTGCTTAACCATTATCATGATTTGCCCTCACAATCACTCGGTAGCCGTAGCCTCTTCGATTTTCAATTCCTAGAGCAGTGGACGCGAGACGCTTTCTGAGCCTAGATATGCTTGCACTAGCTGAAGCTTCGGTGATGTAAAGTTGCTCTGCTAGCTCGCTGGCGGAAGTATATCTGTCAGCATTTTGCCAGAGATACAAAAATATTCTTGCAGGCGAATCCCAATTGGGCTTGCAGTTGTTGGCGTATTTCCCCGATACAATCATTGCCAGGCTTTTAGATATTGCGGGGACGTTGGCTTTTTTCTCGGCATTATCGCACATCTTTATACCTGCCTTATTTTTCGTTACCGAATTGTTGTTTAATGATATCATTAAACTGCCCATCCTTTCCGTGGGAGCGGGTGCAGTCTCCCTTTTCTCCTGCTGCGCCCGCATTTAAAATGGCTCATTGCTTGACTTTCCCATGTAATTTGTCGGCGGTACGAGGTAGACGCGCTTGCCGCCTGTGACTTTTTTGCTGCTCGATTGCTTGCCGAGCTTACGAATGGCAGCACCTGCTGACCTGATATCTATTGGTGCGGGTCGCTCATATCCAATTTCATCAAGTACCTCGCTCGTAGACTTCTCAGTCCAAAAATTGCGGTCATGCTCCCAATCGTAGTGCACCGCGATTTTTTCGAATACCGCATCGGGTGTCTCGTGCTCTTCATTTGCTGCTGCTAACATTTCTGCCTCCCTAGTGTCGAGTTGCCACGGCACGAAATCATCATGCATAGCTTTTTTGTATTCGTCGTATATTTCTGCCCAAACTTGCTGCATGTCGATGCTGTGCCTGTAATTAATGCTCTTGCAGCGAATCGTCCAAAAGCGGACATTACCTGTTTTGTCGGCTAGAAATTCTTTAGGATTTACCGTGCCTGCAAAAACTGTTTGTCGATTGTATCTGTCGGGCTCTTTTGCGTAAGGCTTGCGAATCTCGTCGTACTCGCGGGTGATGAATGCTTTCAGCGCTGATATATCTCTAGCTCGCACCGTTGAATCTATTTCGCCGAGCTCGACAATCCATTTCGTGACGGCCTGAGACACGCTGTCTTTTTGATTGAAATCAAGACTTAGCCCGTCCCCGAAAAGGCTGTCATGGTACTGGCCTGTCAGCTTGCGAAGCCATGACGTTTTACCCAGGTCTTGGTCGCCCTGCAAAACTAAAACGCCTTTGCTCCAGAACTTTTTAGGGTGGTTGCCCACCTCATTAAATGCAGCGGCTACCGCTGACAGCATCCACCTGTGAATTAGCGTATCTCGCAGCATCGAATCGTAATCATCCTGCACAGTAATTGTGTCGTAGAGATCCAGAATGCGTGATGTGCCATCCCACGGGCGCGACAAAATCCAGTCAGCGGCAGGATTGTAGCAGTCAGCGCGACTAATATTGTCAACAAAAGATTCCTCGTATGGCAGCTGATTTAAATTTGCCACAGACTTAATCTCAGCACGTGCGTCATTCGCTCTAGTAGCATCGTAGAGAGCTTTATTTGGCAGCATGAAGTCAATCTCTCTTGCTAAGGCGTTGTATCTCAATTTGACTTCGTAGTAAGTAAGTAGCGACTGAAGATTCTTAATTGTTGGCAGGAGGCGACCTTGTTTATTGACGTGGTCTTTGTCAAAAACTAGCATTCTATCCGCGTCAGAAATTTTGACGCTGAGTGATTTCACGGACTTACCCGACCTCGCGCTCGCAATTATCTCAGCAAGGTCAGTGCCGTCTTCTTTCGCATCTGCAATGTCCCAGCCACTAGGCTTGTCGTGTGGCGGGTCGATGATGCGAGCATTGCCGCCAGTCAATACATTTATCTGTCTTGCTGCGTCGATTCCCGGCTCGTCGTTGTCTGGCCAGATTATTACATCGCGCTGCTTGAGCACTGCCCAATCTGTATGCTTGACGGCATTTGTGCCGCCGCTCCATGAAATTGCGACAAAGTCTGACAGCAGCTCATTTGCTATGTCGGCACACTTCTCTCCTTCGACCACCAGCACAGGAGCATCAGTGCGCCTTGCAAGTAAGTCTAGCCCGTAGAGCGGTCGCGGCTTGGGCAGCGACTTCCATCTGTATCTGCCCTCGTCAGTCCACACCAGCGGACGGATGTCCTTTGTGCCGTCTGGCTTATCGAATCTTGCAATGTGACACAGCGGCCGACCTTGCGCGTCGCGGTACGTCCACAGCTTCGACCATTTCAGCTTCTCGCCCCATGAGCCATCCTCATTGCGGTGCGGCAATCCATCGGGCAGCTTTGCGTCGTCAGGAATCGGCGTGACAATTTTCCACTTGGGTGCATTTTTTGCAGTGGGGGAGGGGGGGAGCGCATCGGGAACAGCCCCGATGATGCCCTCAATTACTTTGGCAGCCTCTAAGGGTGTGGATACGAATGGGTCAAGCGCTTGTGCTATATCGAGCCAGTCAAATCTCTTGTGATTTTCATCGGCAAAGTCGCAGCCGCGACCGTCGCGCAGATTAATTTTGAATGAGCCAGGTGTTTTGTCATTGCGGAATGGGGATGTGATTCCAGACCACCAATCGCCCTCGCGTCTCCCATCAGGGAAGTAATGTCTGCACAGTTTTTCAGTTTCGCGTCTGGCGGCTTCAGCAACAATACTTACGTAATCCTTTTTAGTTGGCATTTACTGCCCCTAAAAAAAAATAGACATAAGATATATTACCGCGCATGTAATACATCATGTCATCGCCTGCTCAAAAGTGGCTTGAGTTCCGCGGGCAATTCTCGCGGCTTTACTTCCTCTTTAAGGCCCTCAATGATGGCCTGCTCTACGTCTAGGGGGATTTTGCATGTGCCATCAAGATATTGAGTAATTGATTGATGTGGTCTGCCTTCTGGCCTGCGACCAGTTGATCTGCGACCCAACTCTCTTTTAGTCCAGCCCAAGAATGTCATCGCAATTTTTAGCTGCTCGCATGTCATGTTCACAGCGTGCCGTCCTTTCCATTCATCTGCTCCCACCATCTTTCGATGGCCTCGCGGCGAAAACGCCACCTTGCTCCTTTGGCGGGGCGGAATGCCCCTGGTATCTTTCCTGTACGCGCCCATTCGCGCATTGTTGTCACTGGTATCTCTGTCAGCTCTGCTAGCTGCCTCAGCGTGACCGTCATTCGTCGGTCAAGCGGTGTAAATAGTGGCTGGTTCATGATTGTACCACTACACCCGCCGCGGCCGATAATATTACCATCGAAGCGAATCGAAATGTTTCGCCGAAATAATCGAAACCGAAAGAACAGTTGACACGTCTTGTGTAGTACAAATATTTTTCACGGGCAGACGCGCCGTGCAAAATGCCTTCTTTGCATACGCTGACAGTCGCGTCGCCGAGCAATACCCTCATGCATATGAGCTGGCTTACACTCGGCTTACTAGTCGTCGCACCATATTTTTTAATACAAAAACTCACAAGTTACTCCCAGCTTATTCACAAAAAGAGCAGATGATTGCACATTGCCTGATGCTAGCAGTTGCATACTCACAAGAGCGGTTCGGGCGGTCGATACACCTAAGCACTGACGAGCGTCGATTGCTTGATGCTTACTACCGCTAAACAGGTGCTGCTAGCTCGTCTTGCTGACGCGTCAAATCTTCAATCTCGCGATTTATTTCGCGGCGCTGACGTGCCATCGAACCCGATGTTATGATACCTGCAACCCAATTTTTGCGGATGCGGGCAAGTCTTTGGTGCTGGAGGTCAATGCGGACTTGCAGTTCTATATGCCTCTCGAACGCTTCGGCATCTGCAAGTGCCGCTGTTAGCTCTGCTGCTGTCATAATGATTCCCCTTCCGTGAGTGGGGCTGCACCTTTTGATGCAGCCCCTTGGTTGTTAAGCTAAACCCTTTACCGTGTCGCTTATGAGGTCTAATTCCTTTGCTGCTTGCCCTAGATATAGCGAGGCGTTGAAGTAGTTGGGCTGGTCGCTCGCTTGTAAGTCATTCATCAGCTCTTTGGCCGTTGCGATGCGTGACTCGGCTTCTGCTATCATTTTCGCTATTTCTGATTTAGTCGTGACCTCTTTTATCATGCTATCTATTTCTGCTCTATTCATAATCCCTGCTCCTTCGTGTTGGTGGGTTTGGTACATATCTATATTACCACAATGGTAATATACCAGCAATAACAAGGCTGAAATTTGTTCTTGCGTTACCTTCCCGTTACTATGCAAATAGTGGCGGAGTAATGCCCGCTATTCGCTGCTCTGCCAACGCAACATATTCGGGATTTAGCTCAATGCCGATATAGTCGCGACCCTCTTCGATGGCTACTGCGGCTGTTGTACCACTGCCCAAGAATGGGTCTAGCACAATGCCACCAGCTCGACTGCCAGCACGAATACACGGTTGTATAAGGTCGGGAGGAAATACGGCAAAGTGTGCGCCTACATATGCCCTCGTGTTAACACTCCACACATTGCGCTTGCTGCGCATTTCATAGCCGTTGCTGGTAAGTCCGCCCATGCGGGTGCGACCTGGAGTATTGTTTAATCGGGTGCTGTCACGGTCGCGCAGCCTGTTATCCGTGCTAGATGCAGCCTCTTGGATTGACTCGTTGTCGAAGTAGTATTGCTTAGACTTTGACAGCAAAAAAATATATTCATGTGATTTTACGCAGCGGTCTTTCACGCTCTCTGGCATCGTATTCGGCTTGTGCCAGATAATATCCTGCCGCAAATACCATCCGTCAGCACGCAATGCGAATGCGAGCATCCACGGTATGCCAATGAGGTCTTTTTGCTTGTATCCTGCGAGTTTTGACGTGATGGACACAGCTTGCCCATTGCGACCTTCGCTGTTCTTCGGGCCTCTGTGGTCACCCTTGCTTCCTGTGCCGCAATAGCTGTCCCCAATATTGACCCACAAAGTACCGTCATCACGCAAGACGCGACGCACCTCTCGGAACACATCAACCAGATTCGTAATAAATTGCTCGGGTGTATCCTCTTGCCCAAGCTGCCCCGATTCACCGTAGTCGCGAAGTCCGTAATACGGTGGGGAAGTCACACACATGTCGGCTATGCCATCTGGCAATCCTCGCAGTCCTTCAAGTGCGTCGCCCGTGACTACCTTCGGCATCCGTGCCGTCCTTTCCGTCGAAACTTACAATTCGGTCGCTTACAACAACTTGTGACACTGTTGCATTATACGTTACCAAACCGTTACTTCAAGCAACGATTCTGCGTTACTGTGTGTGATACGGCTTATCCAAGGCATTCACAAGTGCCTGTGGGTTAGTGCTTTGCGTCCAGCGAGCTATAGCCCTTTCAGGGCGCGTGCACATTGCCGTCTGAATGAGCCGATTTATTGCGTAAGTCGCTCATAATCAGATACTTAATATTACCACAGTGGCAATATATACTGCAACCATTCCGGCCAAAATATCGGTTCACAATCCCAAAATCTGCGTTATATACACACATGGACGTGCTCACGTTTCCGCACCCTCGTCTCAAGTATCGTGTCATTATCCCTCGCAGATTCACAGACAGCGGCAAGCGCAAAACCGAATACTTTACATCGCGGGAAGCAGCCACCAAACGAATCCGTGAAATCGAACTCGATGGGCGAGCGGCACTTGCCAGAACCCCGCCGCCATCAAATGACGACGCAGGAATCATTGCCCGTGCGCTTTCTCTCGTCGGTGGCAATCCGCTGGCCCTGCTTGACGCAGCGCGTATCCATGCCCGCACACTGACCTTGCCAGCTTGCACCGTGCGTGAGGCTTGCGAGCTATTCCAGCAATCCCGCTCTAAATTGGTATCCCATCTCACGCTGGCCAGCGACCGACACCGACTGCTCAAGCTGATACGAGCTTACGCATCTGTTCAGGTGTCAGCCTTGACCTCCGTAGAGCTGCGCAGGTTCCTGACTGACCGCTCGACCTACAAAACAGTGAGGGTTCTTTTCAAGTGGCTGCACGAATCGGGATATCTGCTCACAAATCCGATGGTCACTATTTCCCCTGTCGGATCGTTCGGAGTCAAAAACGATGTTTATACGCCTGAGCAATTTACAGCAATGCTGCACTCAGCACCACGCGAGCTGATTCCGCTGCTTGTGTTGGGTGGATTCTTAGGGTTGCGCACTTGCGAAGCGGTGCGGGGGATAGCAGCGGATGATTTGTACTTCGACCGTGACCCGGCATTCGTTCATATCCGCTCAGGCGTTGCAAAGCGAACACGCCGCCACAGTGACGAGAGATACATCACACTGCCGTCCGCCATCAGTGCTCTTAGAGCATGGAGGGATTACCTGCCACGCGCGGGATTCCTCGTGCCACAATCGGGGCGCACTGCTACTAAAATGCGGGGGAGACTTGACATCCCGACACTGCACAACGGTCTGCGCAATTCGTTCTGCTCATACGCGCTGAACCTTGACGGGGTATCGGCGGGGGAGATTGCAAAGTCGGCGGGCAACTCAGAGCACATTATGCGTCGTCACTACATCCGCCACATGCCGCCTGGTCTTGGGGCGCAGTGGTTTGCTATAGTGCCGAAATGATAAGGAACATTACAGCAGCCACAATACCCCCGACAAGACTGCCAAGAAAAATAGGGTATAGCATTAGCAGCGAATCGAAGGCTCGCTCAAGTGCCTCAATGGCCACTTTGAAGCTCTTAAACATCATCGCTCGCTTTCTGTGTCAAGCTGTCAGCTCTTAGTCCTGTGTGCTGCTCTAGCTTCTCGATGCGGGCTTCTAGCTCCTTACACTTGCAAGCGTTTGCAGAATCTCGGTATATGCCCCGCATCTTCTCGAGTCGCTCCATGCTACGTCTATGACTGCTTTCTGCAAGACGGTCTAAGCGATTCGGGTCGTAGCCAAATAAGCTAAGCATCATCGCTCACCATTCGCGCAGAAGAAATTGTCAGTATCCGTATGACTCTCAAAAGAAGAGCCCTCTAAGGAACATTCTAGGCTGTATCTTTTCTTGCAATCTTTGCAGCGGACTAATTTCTGATTTATCCCAATGCCTAAATGCGACCCTGTTTCAAAGTTCTCTTTACTAATCAACTCCGCATTATTCATCTGTGTGCTCCTATCATTCCCTTGCCCTCAACAGGTATAAACGCACCCTTGCATCCCTCCCACGCTTCAAGATGCTTGTTATTGCCCATCACTATCACCTACTATCCGAGAGCCGCAATTGGGGCAGTAGTTGTCTACTGAGTGGAGACTAATCTCCTTACAGGCTGAGCAGCCAGAAAACTTGCCAGCACCAACGTCTACTCGCTCACACGTCTTACCATCAATGGCCTCTACTACTGCATCATAAGCATCGCAGTCATCATTGTCACAAATGTCATGGCTACCATCGACCCATGCACTAGCTCTTAGTGCTCCTGCCAACCTCTGTCCTTCTGTTTGGCTCATGATTCCTCGCCCTCTAGGTCAGTGATGCGACCATCAAGCCATAGTAGGTGTTTGCGCAAGGCTGTATCCGTTGTGACGGCATTGTCTGACAGCATGCCACAACACTCGCGGCCGCTATCCCACCATGCACACTCTTTAGCAGCGCACTGTTCGTAGTACATGCCATCACCTTTTACAATTTTGCTCATCATTGGACAAATCATGATTGCTCGCTTTTCTGTACTGATGCTGGCTCAGTCAACTCCACCACGCAGCAACCGCATATCCAAAAATTGACATGGGTGTCAGACATCGTATTTACGTAAGCCCAGCATTCTTCCACAAACCATGAATGCTGCATTTTCATTCGTAGCCCGCACCCGTAACACATTCTATTTTTAAGACAGTCACCGACACTCATTATTCCTCGCTTTCGATTATTCTTGCACCGCAGCCTGAGCAATAATCGCCACCACAGCAAGCTAAGTCACGGTTGCATTTTGCAATACTCATTGTCTCCGCTGTCGTACGGTCTAATCATGTGACAAGTCCTATCTGCTTGCTCTAGGGCATCAATGAGGGCTTTGCGGGCTTCGTGAAAGCTCTCTTTTTTAGCCAGCACCGCAGCTCTGGATGCATTATCTACAAACTTTGCTAGTGACCACTGATGATGTGCGTATAGCAATTCGCTCACCATCTGCTCTGCTCTATCTGGCATCTGAATAAACCACCTTTCCTGGACTATGCTCGCGCTCCACACTCGCCTCCCTGATATATCTCGTGACCTCTATTTCGCACTGATGGCAAAGTTCAAATCTGCTGCGGTGCATTGAATATTCGTCACTTGCGAGTGATACAATAACTGCTTTTGCGGGATCGATATGTTCCTTGCACATATCGCACTCAATGATGACTGCCATCTATCAGCCCTCCGTAGCGTCGAGTATGGCTTGTGCATGAAGCGGGGGAATAATCACACTGCGAGTTTTATCTAGATCAGCCCACTCTTCTGTCGTGTGCCTTGCTCCGCTTGAAGCAAATTGCTCTAATAGCTCACGAGCAGTAAGCTTAGTCTCGCGAAGTTCTATCATGTCGGGGTCAAGTCCTATCTCGTGGAATTCGCCATCGTCACGGCACACAGAGACAACCAAATGTTGTGCGGATTTTTGAACCTTTACAAATTCAACAATCCTATAGCCGCTGTAATCTTCCCCCCACAACGAGCTTCCATATCGCGCTCGTGCTATCTCACTTGCATTGTCTTTGATATACCATTTGTGCTTGGTCACTGTTAGCCCCCTATAAAATCCCGCCGTAGCCGTCGCCGTCGCCGTCGCCGTCGCCGTTGCCGTTTCCGTAGCCGTTTCCGTAGCCGTAGCCGTAGCCGTCGCGGTTGCCGTTTCCGTCGCCGTCGCCGTTGCCGTAGCCGTAGCCGTAGCCGTAGCCGTCGCCGTTGCCGTTTCCGTAGCCGTTTCCGTAGCCGTAGCCGTCGCCGTCGCCGTAGCGCGACTTTGCACCTGTCAGCGCCATCGGCTGAATGAAATCGGTATTATTTGCCGTGGGCATGATTACCACTCGCAACTGAGCGCTGCGATAACTCCTTCGGGCGCGAACTCAACTTGCCCGACCTGGTCGAGCGTGTAATCGTCTTTGTGAGCAGCTTTTGTCAGCGCGCCAATGCCGCGACCATTTGACCACTTGCGCACAACGCTTGCATTGAGCAGTTGGATTTTGTCTGTGATCTCCATATTGCGATGGCCTATGAAAATCCAGCCTCGCTGTGCTATGACAATAATGTGGTCTGTCTCAATTGGGCTAACGTCTGCGCTCTTTGGTACGTACTCTGTGCCGTTTACTGTAATTACTTCTGACATTTTGTTCCCCTTTCCGTGGGTTGTTTTTAGCTACTACTATATTACCATTAATGTAACATAAACTGTCAAATATTGTGCATTTGTTACTTTGGATATTTGGCAGCTATCGGCTCTTCCCGTTTTCGCCAAATCCGTAGCCGTTGCGCGACAGAAATACACCCTCCTTTACATCTGGCGCGCATCAGCCATCCCGCCGCAAAAAAACCACCCAAATCAGCTCCAAAAACCACCCATTTTTACCCTATCGCACACGCACCGTTTTTCGGGCAAAAAATACCGCGTTTTTACCCCTAAAATTGGGCTAGTGGCAGATAGTGGCACAGTGCCACTACTTAATCAGAGCAATCGCGGTCGCATTTACAACTTATCCACACTTCTACATACCTTTCTCACAATTCTTCATAACTCGTTCATAAATAATTTTGTGCCACTACCTGTGCCACTACCTGTGCCACTACGTCTGACCTGCGAATAGTGGCAGAGTGGCAGAAGTGGCACACTTTTAGCAAAAGACCTCAAAAGTATATGGGCACGCTCGGACTCCCAATTTAGGGGTAAATATAAGAACCAGTGCGCCACCTGTGCCACTAAGCGCCCCCAAACCGTATGCC
>Ga0131853_10001420_pt1 | contig 42903 bp, 45 predicted proteins | sample TergutLab28metaG_FD_92764 | JGI IMG/M metagenome (GOLD analysis project Ga0131853, IMG submission 92764) | Labiotermes labralis P1 segment gut microbial communities from Petit-Saut dam, French Guiana - Lab288 P1 (version 2) (version 2) | ecosystem: Host-associated > Arthropoda: Insects >...
ACTATCGTATCATCCATCCTGCAAAATTCCATTTTTTACATCCATCTGAGTGGTTTTTGGGCTGTGCAGGTTTCATTTTCGCTAAAGCATTTTCATCAATTGTGCATAATCACGTAAATTAGATTGACGTGTTCCGGGCTTGACCCGGAATCTTCAGGCTATAAATCTCTAAACCCAATTTATCACTATTAGTACGAATGACGCTTGACCGTGGTTATTGTTATGAAGATTGCGGATCAAGTCCGCAATGACAAGACTAATATTCCTTAGTCATCTTAACCGCGTATTCTTTGGGGATTTCATTCTCCAAAGGCTGGCCGGCCATAAACCGCTTGATATCTTCCACAAGGGTCATTGTCACATATTCGTGGCGATCAGACGTTGGGCCGCCGTGGTGCGGCATAAGAATGGCGTTTTCCATACCGCGCAATGGGCTATCCATTGGCAGCGGCTCTTGCTTGTATACGTCCAGCACGACGGATATGCGCCCGGTTTTAAGCTCGGCTGCAAGGTCTTCATCCACAATGCAGTTGCCACGCGCGGTATTAATAAGAACCGCGCCATCTTGTAGACATGCCAGAGTCTTTTTGTTTATCAAATCAGTTGTCTCTGGCTGCATTGGCAAATGCACGCTAATTATTTCGTTTGCGGCAAACAGCTCTTCTATTGAAGCGGCGCGTGTTACGCCCAGCGAAGCAAAAACTTCGTCCGACACAAATGGGTCATATGCCTGTACCTTACAGCGGAATGGCGCAAGCATTGGCGCAAGATACCTGGCGATGGCACCAAAGCCAAGCAAACCAACAGTTTTGTCCAGCAAACCGCGATTAGTACTGCCCTCTAGGGATGCCCAGCCCGTTTCCTGAACCTGCTTGCTGTATTCCGGGATGCGCCTAAGCGACGCCATCATATACGCCACAGCCCCCTCTGCCACAGATTCGGCATATGCCTTGTTGCCGCTAATAACACGTATGCCACGTTCAAACATATAATCCGAAACAAAGCCGGCAACCGAGCCGCCTGTGTGTACCACCAATTTTAAATTTTTAGCTTGGGCCAAAACAGTTTCGTCCAGTTTGCGAACGCCCCAGCCTGTAACAATAATGTCGCTATTATTAATAATTGGAACAACATCTTCCGGCGCATGAGTGCCCGGGTTCCATGTTACTGTTCCCAGAGACTCAAGAGCCCGTGCGGCGTTGGGTGTAAGGAATAACTTACGTGCCGGGCTATTTTCGGGTGTTAAAATGCCAATGTTCATGTAATATATTTTCCTTTCACTACAAACAACTTCTCGCTATTCTTCCATCAGATTTTATCAAGCACATCTTGCGGAAGGTCAAGCTGCATTATAAATCGGACATGTTCTGTTATAGCTGCCATCCTTGCAGATATGCCTTTGTGTTTTCGAACATTTCTCCAAATAATTTGCGTCCGTCTTTCAGGCTTAGATTAACCAAGTTGTCGGCCATAAACACATTAAACGCCAGGTCTGTATCAAAATCTAAACATGCGTTAACCAGCATTTCTTGCTGCGCGGCATGGTGTGCTATTTGCATTTGTACAGCAAATGGCAAGCGGCCGGCAAAAACCGGGCGTATGCTGTCGCGGCCAATATGCGCGTTGGTTTCTATAACTACGCCATGTGGGATGCCTTCCATTTGGCCACGGTTTGGCATGTTGACGCTTACCATCATATCCGAAAGGCCAAGCAGGGCTTTTATCAGCGCAGTACCTTCTTCGCCAGAGCTTGACGGTTCAAATTTTTGTTCCCCGGACAGTAAACGTTCGCGTTTGGCAAGAAGCTGTAAGCGTTTTTCTTTTCGCCATGAAACGGGGGTTAGTCTAAAGCCCCACTCTAGCACAGTTTCTAGGTTGGCTAGGTACCACGGTGGCATAAACTCCGCAAGGTGGCGGTCGCCGGCAACGGGAAGCGCACCGTAGCGAAGGAATAGGTCAAAACACACTTTATTCATATTAACAAAGTGATTTGCAGGGTCATTCTCGGTAACGCCATGTAGCGAGAACCCGCTGTCCTTATACTTTTCTGCAAGTTCTGCAAACAACGGCATAAGGTCTACATTTTTGTAACTGGCCTCGTTTACCCAAGCAAAGTGGTTTACGCCCAGTATATTCATGGAAACATCGCTTCTAGGGATTTCGCCACCATGCTTGGCTTCATACGCTTTTGCAAGCAACTCCTGCGCATGAAATGCCTCGTGGCAGCAGCCAATTGCCTTAATTTGCGGGAATACCTGATACATCATGTTTGTACATACTGCCATTGGGTTTGTGTAGTTAATTACCCATGCGTTTGGGCAGTATTCTTTTATTGCAAGGCCAATTTCCGCAAACATGGGGGCTGTGCGCATACTGCGAAGTACGCCTGCGGGGCCGGTGGTATCGCCTACAGCTTGAAAAATACCGTATTTTTCGGGCAAATGCACATCGGATTCCATCTCGTCAAAAGTGCCGGGCAAAATTGATACAAACACAAAGTCTGCGCCGGTTAGCGTGCTTTCCAGTGTTGCGCAAGCCTTATACTTCCATTCCGGCGTGATTGTGTTGGCTATTTTTTCGTTGGCAATTGCAGAGTCATGGTCAGTATCATAAAGTCTTACTTCGCCAGAAAGTTGGGGCTCAAGTGCTAGGTCGCCCATTACGGACCAAGCCCAATTCATACTGCCGCCGCCTATATAAGCAATTTTAATATTGTTGATTTTGGTCATGGAATTCCTCCTATATAAATGGGGCTCTGCCCCAAACCCCGCCGCTACAGCAGGAATGAATCCTGCTTCCGCTTCCTTCGGGGCGCACGACGGCGCGCTTATTTCAACAGCGCGGCGGAATCTTTATCTACATATAAACTCCAATTTGGATGGGTTTTTAAAATTGTGGCAGGGATCATATTTGTAACATCGTTATTAACCGTGTTTGCAACGGCTTGCGCTTTTTGCGGATACGGTACGCAAGAAATTATTGTTTTTGCCTGCATAATTTGATGCACTGTCATGGTTATTGCAATTTTTGGTACATCGTCCAAAGTTGCAAACCATCCTTCGCGCACTTGCTGGGTTTTGCATGCTTCGTCAAGTTCTACAACAATAAATGATTCCTTTGTATCAAAGTTGGCAGGCGGGTCGTTAAACGCGATATGAGCGTTTTCGCCAATGCCTATTAGCGCTACATCAACAGGTGCGGCCAAAAGGTCTTTTGTTACTTCTGCCATCATTTCATCGGGATTACGTAAGCCATCGATGAAATAGGCATGCTTCATTGGTATATCATTTTTTAGGAAACGTTCTTTTAGATACTTGATAAAACTTGCAGGATGGTCGTTGCCAATGCCAATGTACTCGTCCAAATGGAACATTTCTACTTTGGTCCAGTCGATATCTTGCTTGCGCAACGCTTCAATCGTGTCAAACTGGGACGCCCCAGTAGACAAAATGATTCTTGCGCTGCCCTTTGCGGCAATTGCTTCTTTCAAAATTGCGGCGGTTTGTTCCGCAGCTTTTTGGCCCAATTGAGCGGGTGTTTCTAGTACATGTAGTTGCATGATAGCCTCCTGAAAATTATATTTGTCCATAGCAATTTAATTGTACCATTTGCGAATGAAATGTGCAAAAGAAATGTAGCCTTACTTCCAATGTTATGCTATTATTGTGCAAAGGAGTGATATATATGAAATTATTCATTGACACCGCTAATGTAGAGCATATCCGCGAAATTGAAAGCTGGGGCGTAATTTGCGGCGTTACTACAAACCCGTCCATTATCGCTAAAGAGGGACGCGACTTTGCAGAAGTTATAACGGAAATTACCTCCATTGTAGACGGCCCCATTAGTGCAGAGGTTATTGACACTAAGCACGATGGCATGGTTACCGAAGCCATAGAGCTGGCTAAAATTCACAAAAACATCGTTATTAAAATCCCAATGACAGCCGAAGGGCTAAAAGCTACAAAGATTTTGACCCAAAAGGGCATCAAGACGAATGTGACGTTGGTGTTCTCTAGTGTGCAGGCACTTCTTGCGGCACGTGCTGGGGCCACATATGTAAGCCCGTTCCTTGGCCGTTTGGACGACATTGGCATGGACGGCATGAATCTTATCGAAGAAATTTGTGACGTATTTGACACCCATGGTATAGAAACAGAAATTATCGCCGCCAGCATACGTCACCCAATTCACGTGATACAAGCTGCGCGCCTTGGGGCGCATATTGCCACCATTCCGTACAATTGCTTTGTGCAATTGCTAAAACACCCACTTACCGACAGCGGTATCGAACGCTTCCTTAAGGATTGGGAAGGGGTACAAAAGTAATGCATAAGCTTGTTAATAACACCACCGTAAACACCCTGCGCTTCCTTAGCGTAGAGGCAATTCAAAAAGCAAAAAGCGGCCACCCAGGCCTTCCAATGGGTGCGGCGCCAATGGCTCTTGCCCTTTGGGGCGGCGTTATGAAACACAACCCGCAAAACCCCAATTGGCCAAACCGCGACAGATTCGTACTTTCTGCCGGGCATGGTTCCGCGCTTTTATACAGCATGTTGCATGTTTTTGACTATGGGCTAACAATTGACGACCTTAAACAGTTTCGTCAAGCGAATGCCAAGACCCCGGGCCACCCGGAATACGGCCACACAACCGGCGTAGAGGTTACTACCGGCCCGCTTGGGCAGGGTATTGCCAACGCGGTTGGTTTCGCCTGGGCCCAAACACATTTGGCCGCCAAGTTTAATAAGCCCGATGCAAAACTTATAGACCATTATACCTACGCGCTTTGCGGCGACGGCTGTTTACAAGAGGGCGTTGCGGCAGAGGCTGTCTCACTTGCGGGTACGCTTGGGCTGGGCAAATTAATTGTTTTGTACGACTCAAACGATATCACAATCGAAGGTTCTACAGATATTTCGTTCACCGAAGACGTTGGCAAACGCTTCGAAGCCTGCAACTGGCATGTGCAAAAAGTAGAGAATGGCAACGACATGGCGGCTATTGCACAAGCAATCGAAAACGCAAAAAAAGTACTGGACAAACCATCCTTGATAGAGGTCAAAACCATTATCGGTTTTGGCGCGCCAAAGCAAGGTACCGCTGCCGTACACGGCTCGCCGCTTGGTGACGATGGTATCGCTGCCGCAAAAAAAGCACTGGGCTGGGAAAATGCAGACGAATTTTTTGTCCCGCAGGAAGTAAAGGAAAATGCAAGTGACTGGCTTGCAACCGCTGCTTCTTGGGAAACAGACTGGAACAGTCTAGTCGCAAAATATAAAGCAAACTATCCACAAGACTGGGCCGAATGGGAAAAATGGCAATCCGGCCAAGTATCAATTGATGAAATATCGTTGAATGACTGGCCGCACACACCCAACTTGGCAACGCGTCAATCTTCGGAAATTGCGCTTAACACATTTGCCGGCCTGGTGCCCAACTTGATAGGCGGCTCTGCAGACCTTGCGCCGTCCAACCTATCTATAATGAAAGAGCGCGAAAGCTATTCTAAAACAAACCCCGCTGGCAGCAACTTGCACTTCGGCATTCGCGAACATGCTATGGCTGCCATTGCAAACGCCTTTGCCGCCTATGGTGGCTTGCGCCCATATGTAGCAGGCTTTTTCGTATTTGCAGACTACATGAAACCAGCCATGCGCCTTGCTGCGCTCATGAACCTGCCGGTCATTTATATTATGACTCACGACTCCATTGGCGTTGGCGAAGACGGCCCAACCCACCAGCCCGTAGAGCAACTGGCATCCCTGCGCAGTATCCCTGGCTTTGTTGTGTACCGCCCTTGCGACGCAAAAGAGACTACCGCCGCGTGGCATTACGCACTAAAGCGTAACGACGGGCCAACCGCGCTTGTTCTCACACGTCAGGCATTGCCGCTTCTGCCGGAAACAGGCCAAGCCGCATTAAACGGTGCGTATATACTGCGTGACAGCGTAAACCCCGCAACCGGCCTGCCAGACATGCTGCTTATGGCAAGCGGGTCTGAAGTGGAACTCATTTACAATGCACAGCCCAAGCTTAAAGAAGCGGGAATCCACGCCCGCGTAATATCTGTGCCTTCAATGGAAGTTTTCGATGCGCTGTGCGACTGCGAAAAAGAAAAAATCATGCCAAAAGCCGTGCGTGCACGCCTGGCAGTGGAAGCGTCAAGCTCATTTGGCTGGCATAAATACACGGGCATTGATGGCGACGTTTTGGCAATAGATACTTTTGGCGCGTCTGCCCCCGCTGGCGAGTTGTTTAAGCAATACGGCTTTACAGTGGAAAATGTAATCGAAAAAGCGAAAGGATTAATATCATGAAGCATTACACATCTATGGATTACCTAAACCCAAATACAAAGGCCACTTTAGGCTTTGGCACAATGCGCTTACCAAAAGACAAAGCCGAAACCGCCCGCATGGTTGACACCTACTTGGGCAACGGCTACAACTATATCGACACAGCTTATATTTACACTAACTCCGAGGAAACGCTGAAAGAAGCCCTGGTAAAGCGTCACCCCCGCGACAGCTATTTAATAGCCGATAAGCTGCCACCCTGGAAGTTAAAAAATTGCCCGGAAGACTGCGTAAAACTGTTTGAAGAACAGCTGCGCCGTACCGGGCTCGAGTATTTTGACTATTACCTTGTGCACTCGCTGGACGAAAGCAGCGAGCAGCAAGTTGAAGATTGGGACTTGTTCGGCTGGTGTATGGAGCAGAAAAAGAAGGGATATATTAAACACCTTGGCTTCTCTTTCCACGGCGGTACCGCGTATTTAGAGCGTCTTCTGCAGCGTCACCCAGAGGCGGAATTTGTCCAGCTTCAACAAAACTACTTGGACAATTTGCGCGGCCCAGCCAGCGAGTGGCATGAGGTCGCCCTAAAATACAACAAACCTATTATCGTAATGGAGCCAGTCAAAGGCGGCGCGCTTGCAAAACTACCGCCAGCGGCGGAAAAACTGCTTAAAGAATACGCGCCAAACCGTTCAATTGCGTCTTGGGCAATTCAATACACTGCACTGCTGCAAAATGTTACCTGCGTACTGAGCGGCATGTCCAACATGGAGCAAATGAACGATAATTTAAAAACTTTCGCAGACATGAAGCCACTTACAGCCCAGGAAGCAGAACTGCTTAACCAAGTGCTTAACGAACTGGCAAAATTCACAGGTGTACCATGTACGGCCTGTAAATACTGTCATGGCGATTGCCCGCTTAATATAGATATTGCCGCAAGCTTTGCACTTTACAACGACGCAAAGCGCGACCAGGCAGGCAACTCTTGGAACACAGCAATGGTGTACAAAAGCATACCCGAGGGCAACCGCGCCCAGGCATGTGTCAAATGCGGTGCATGTGTAACCCACTGCCCACAGCACATTGATATTCCAAACGAATTGGACAAGGTTGTAGAATTGTTTAACTAAGGGCTATAATCGCATCTACTTCTACTCTTGCGCCTTTTGGCAAAGCAACAACTTGGTAACATATCCTTGCTGGCGGGTTTTGTGGGAAATATGAACCATAAACCTCATTCATGGCGGCAAAGTTGGCAAGGTCTGTCAGCAAAACCGTTGCCTTTAATACGTTTTCCATATTGCCGCCTGCGGCTTCCACTATGGCGGCAATATTTTTCATTACTTGATGGGTCTCTTGCGCAATGTCTCCTGCAACCATTTCGCCCGTGGTGGGGTCAATTGGCAATTGACCCGATACATACAGCGTTTGATTGTGCATAGTTGCTTGCGAGTACGGGCCGATTGCAGCCGGCGCATTGCCGGTTGAAATAATTTTCTTCATTTTGCATGCTCCTTTTTATTGTAACTATAACATACCAAACCCACGAAAGGAAGATTCCAATGCGTAAACCAGATTATACCCAGCTACTAAAAGTGCTTAATAAGCAAGTACCAGACCGCCCCACCCTATTCGAGTTTTTCTTGAATGAGCCGTTGGAAAACGCACTTACAAACAACGAATTTGCCGGCCAAACCGACGAAACAGCCTATGCCCGTAAGCGTATACAAGCATTTTGCAATGCCGGCTACGATTACGTAACAATGTTGGGCAGCAACTTCGGCTTCCCTGGCAAGCAAAAAGACCGCAAGTCAACCATTTCCCTAAACGACGCAAGCACTATTTATGACCGGGAAACTTTTGAAAACTATAACTGGCTGGAGCCCGAAGATTTTGATACAAAAGTTTTGGATATTTCTGCAAAAGAGCTGCCAGACGGCATGAAAATCATATCCCAAGGGCCGATGGGGGTACTTGAGAACGCAGTTGGCCTAGTGGGCTATGACAATTTGTGCGTCATGCTTTACGACGACCCAGAGCTGGTACAATTAATTTTTGATAATATCGGCAGTCGCTTGGTTAGATATTATCAAATGATTGTAAAGCACGACGCCGTTTGCGCAATAATTTCTAACGACGACTGGGGCTTTAAAACCCAACCAATGCTAAGCCCCGCGGATATGCGAAAATACGTATTCCCATGGCATAAAAAAATAGTAGAAGTGGGCCATGCCGCTGGCAAACCAGTAATTTTGCATTCCTGCGGCAACGCAAGCGAAATTATGGAAGATATTATCGAGGACATGCGCTTCGACGCAAAACACTCGTATGAAGATGCCATAGAGCCGGTAGAAGAAGCCTATGAAAAATACAAGGGCCGAATCGCACTACTTGGCGGCATAGATGTTGGCTTTGTATGTACTGCCCCTACTACAGAAATTGCGGCGCGGTCACGCGCAATGCTTGACAGGGCCGCAAAAACAGGCGGATACGCACTTGGCACCGGCAACAGTGTGCCGCCATATGTGCCACACGAAAATTATTTTGCGATGGTGGATGTAGTGCGTAAGGGGTAGCTTTGGTCGTGTATTCGAGGCAGAGCGTGATGACTTTAATATAACACAAGGCCGCACCTAAATGCTTGACAAATCGCACCTAATTTAATATTGTATAGTCAATAAAATCCCTCAAAAGAAGGAGCTGTTTACTATGTTAGTTGCGCTGTCTGACCTTAAAGTAAATGTTGGTAAGTATGTCGACCTTGCTGATACACAAGATGTTATAATAACAAAATACGGAAAGCCCGCTGCAAAAATAATACGCTTTGATGAAGAACCCTGGTATATGAAAAAAGTCCCCGATAAAATCACGTCTATTGAACAGTTATTCGGCACTCTTCCCAATGATATAGACCTTGATGATATAAGGGATGAAAGGTTAGCAAAATGATGGTACTTTTGGACACTAATATTATCATGGATGCATTGCAAGAAAGGCACCCTTTTGATACTGCTGCCAAGGATATACTTTTGCGTTCGCAGAGTGGCAGTATTAAGTGCTGCTTTACCGCCAATGCTGCAACAGATATCTTTTATTTGTACAGCAGAGCTCGTGACTTGAAAACTGCACACAATGCATTACATTACTTGTTAGAAAATTACTCTGTTATTTCCGTTTCCCACGACGATTGCAAAAGGGCTTTATCTCTTTCTATCGATGATTTTGAAGATGCACTTGTTGTTGCATGTGCCGAACGTGCCGGAGTTAACTATATTGTTACGCGTGACGAAAAACTTTTGCGTTGTAAATCCGATATACCTCTAATTTCTCCGGGGAATTTACTGGCTTTACTTGGCGACTAAAAGATTAGGGGCAATAAAATTCATGACCATCCCCCACAGCCAATGTTGCCAGCTACGAAGACCATACCATTATTCCGCATGAAGATGGTGTGGGATGGGATGTTATTATTCGCACAGATAAACATATCTAACACACATAGCTCTCGTACACGCCTGTATGTCCTTCTCTGTATGCTTAAACCATTCCATAAAACGCTGTTCGGTACGGATTTCGAGCGTTTCCATTTCGGTTGCCATCGAAAGATTGTGCTCTGACTTGAATTTTCGCATTTCGGCAATGATTTCTTTCAATTTCTCGCCAAAGTTAATGATGTCCGCGTCTATGATTGCCGGTTCTTCCCATCGAGTTAAATGGATTGACAATATTTGTTCGTGCTGTTTGAAAAACTCTTGATAAATATGTTCCGTAATATGTGGGACATAGATAGCGTACATTTTTATTATGCTAAACAGTGCATGGTACAGGGCATACTGGCCGCTTTTGCGTTCTTCGATACCGTGGATGTCGGGTTTGTATAACCGCTCTTTGATAATCTCGATATAGTTATCGCAAAAGTCTTTCCAAAAGAAATCATCAATTTTATGCCGTGCAGGGCCAATTTCATATTCGCTAAGCAAGCTGGCGGCATTTGCCATTGTTTCATTTGCCCGTTCTATAATCCATTTATCAACTGGTAAAAGATTGGGCGTTTTTGCAAAATCAATATCCTGCAAATGCGATATTGCAAACTTAGTCGCATTCCACAATTTTCTGTTAAAACGTTTCGAAATAGACAGTTCATCGGGGGAGAAATAAGTGTCCGTACCAAGCTTTGCCCCTGCCGTCCAATATCGCAAAATATCAGCAGAATGTGTCGCGATAAGATATTTAGGGTCAAAGTCGTTATTATTTTTTGATTTGCTGATTTTTTCACCTTTCTTAGCAAGGATAAAACCGCATATCATCAAATCATTCCACGGTATGCTTCCCGTATGATACAAACTGCGGACAATCGTGTAAAATGTCCATGTGCGGATTATTTCGTGTGCGTGGGTTCGCATACTCATTGGCGTAAGTTTGAGTCCAAGCCGTTCATTGATTTGCGGTGTTACGCTTGACGTCGCCCATGTGTCAAAAACAGCACTTTCTGGCGTAAAGTACATACAGCCACATTCGCAAACTCCGTCATACTCCGTTTCAAGCGGATTTATTGGAAGCTGCTCTTTTTTTGCAAAAGCAGGCTGTCCACAATCTTTGCAGTACCAAACTGGAAACGGGACGCCAAAATAACGCTGGCGGGATATGCACCAATCCCATTTTAAGTTTTCTACCCACGCAATATAACGGTTTTTCATGTTGGGCGGATACCAGTTTATTTCATCAGCCGCTTTCAAAAACCGCTCTTGCTCACTCAAAATGTCGATATACCATTGCTGCGACGGGATTATTTCCGTAGGCTTGCCGCAACGCTCGTGCGTACCCACTGTATGCATGATATTTTCGGACTTTATAAGCAATCCTTGTTCATCAAGCAAACGAATAATTTCCGTTTGTGCGGCGGCAATTTTGAGCCCTCCAATATGCGGGACATCATCGGCAACCCTGCCGTTTGGCAAAATAACCTTGCGATATGGTAGGTTATGTGTGGCATACCATTCCGCATCTGTACTATCCCCAAAGGTACAACACATAACAACGCCTGTTCCTTTGTCAACGCCTACTTTTTCATCAGCTAAAATAGGCACTTCGTAGTTATATAACGGAACAACCGCCGTTTTGCCAATGCACTGCCTATAACGCTCGTCATCTGGGTTTACAAACAGACACACACAGCCATACAAAAATTCCGGGCGAGTGGTAGCGATTTCAAGCGGCTTTCCGTCAACCAGAAACGGAATGTAATTAAACCCGCTTTCGACGTCAGCCGTGTCAAGTTCAGCTTGCGCAATAGATGTCTGACATTCGCAGCACCACAAAACAGGGGATTCTTTCTTGTACGCCTTACCCATTTTCACAAGTTCCAAAAATAACTCCTGCGATATTTTTCTTACTTCGGGGCTTACTGTTTGATACTCTGTTTCCCAGTCAACGGAAAAACCAAGGGATTTCCAAAATTCCTTAAATTCATCTTCATATTTTGCTGTTGCAGTTTGGCACTTTAAAATAAACTCGCTTCGTGGCATTGAATGGGCGCGGATTTTTTCGTCACGTTCTACAAGCCGCTCTGTTGGCAGGCCATTGTCGTCGAAGCCAAAAGGGTAGAACACATTATAACCTTGCATACGGCGGAAACGGGCAATCATTTCTGCCTGTGTGTACGAAAATAAATGCCCAATGTGTAGACTGCCGCTTACTGTAGGCGGTGGCGTGTCTATTGAATAAACTTGGCCTGTTGCGTTTTTGTCAAAGCGATAAACTTTCTCACGCTCCCAAAACTCCTGCATCTTTTTTTCGATTTGCGTAAAATCATAACGTTCCATAAAAATACCTCCAAATTTTAGTTTGCCGAATATAAAAAAAGTCCCAAGCAGTAAAAAACTACTGCTTGGGACGAACATTATTGTCCGTGGTACCACCCAAATTCAGAGGAAAACCTCTGCACTCTGCCGGTGCGGGACAGCCAAAAGCTATCCGATACCGTTTTCCTTATGACGGTGGAAACTCCGTTGAAGTCTACTAGGATATGTTTGACAAGATCTGTTTGATAAGATCTATTTGACAAAAATATCCGTTCGGTTCACAGCTCCGAGGCTACATTCCACTCTTCCCTCACGAGGGCTTACACCAACCGCCCACTCTCTTTGCTTTGGAAAGAATGTACTCCTCCTCATCAATGCCTTTATCATATTCAGTTACCCCAATGTTATCATAGTCAACGTCGTTTTACAAGCATTAATAATGATTATCCAGCACATGCTTAAGGTAATCAAAATTTTCTATTTGCAAATAATATTCCGCACAGTCGATAAGAGCTTTTGCGGGAGCAAGGCCAATAAGCTCTGTGCCAATTATACTAACGCCGTACCGTTTTGCTTCGGCCCGGATAAGCTCTACCGCGCGGTATAGCGGTGTGCCTTCGTAGTTAACCATATTCATGGAAACTTGAGCCGTATTGCGGTCTTTTAGCATGATGCCTATGGCTTTGCAATACTTCAGCCCGCCGCTTGACCCGCGAACTATTTTGGCAATATTGTTTGCGATATTAATGTCCGACGTCGATAAATTTACATTAAAGGCGATAAGGGGCATACGAGCCCCAACCGCAACCACACCAGCCGTTGGGTGTATTTTATCCCCATAATCCGGCACCCATTCCGGACGGCGGATTTTTTTTGCCATTCCCTCAAAACCGCCGCGGCGGATGTCTGCCAAGTTGCGGCGCGACCCGGTGGTTGCAGAATTTTCGTACAAGAAAACAGGGATGCCCGCTTCGCTTGCAATGGCCGCACCCACCTCTTTTGAAATATTGATACAATTTTGCATAGATACGTTTTTAAGCGGCACAAACGGGATAACATCCACCGCGCCCATACGCGGGTGTTCGCCACTGTGGCGGGTTAGGTCTATATGACAGGCCGCGTATTTTGCAAGGGCAATTGCGGCGTTTTTTACCCCAGCGGGGCTGCCGATAAACGTGAAAACAGACCTGTTGTGGCTTTGGTCCGCAGAATAATCCAGCAATGTAACGCCTGGTGTGGCAGTTATAGTATCCGCCAGCCCGGCGATAATGGTACTGTCGCGCCCTTCGCTAAAATTTGGGATGCATTCTATGATTTGTGTCATGGCAGATACCTCCAATATGTAAAAAAAGAGCTGCAACAACAGCCCCATTTATTTAAAACTAATCGCGATTATATTTCTTTTTAAACCGCTCTACACGCCCACCTGCTTCAATAAGAAGTTTTTGACTGCCCGTGTAGTAAGGATGGCATTTGCCACAGACCTCTACAGTAATTTTCTCCTGTGTAGAGCCCGCTACAAACTCGTTGCCGCAGTTGCATCGTACTTGCGCATCATAATATTTCGGATGGATAGCCGCTTTCATCATTTCACCATCCTTTCTTTGCGAGATAAGAACTAAAGTATTGTACCATGTTTTTTTTAGTTGTGCAATTTATTAATTTCAATTTCGAAAATTCCGTGGGAAGCATCCGCTTTTTATTTTATAGTGAGTCAACTTAATTTTGCTTGAGGCGTAGCCTCAGGAGCAAAATATTAGTTGCACGAACGCCCCGTACCGACCGAAGCAAAGCGAAGGAAGGTGCGGACGATTGCGAAGCAATCGTATCGGTCAATCTTAAATTGACCGACTATAACTATGATGCTTGTTCTGAATAGTGCAGTATCATCAAAGCCCGGAATGTTATATCACAAGCCTTACGGATTTTGGATTTCCAGTTTACTTCTAACTGTAATCCGCCGAATTTGCACCAGTTCTTGAATACATCCTCTGCTACCCTTGGCAAGCGGCACACGCCTTCATCGTCAACGGATGCGGCGATTTCTTCCGCTATCTTGTGTAACGCAGGGACAAAAGGTACAATGCCACATCTTGCAAACCACCCAATTAACTCAAAATGATAATAACCGTTATAGTCTTTTCCATCCCTGCCGGGCTCACACATTATGGGGCTGGGATAAATACCAGAACCCATGACGGTCAACCCCTGTGCCGGAAATATACCACCCAAACAACCTACTTGAGTATCGGGAGTGAAGCCAACAAGATCCGGATTGTCTGTTATCATCATTTCATTAACAGATTCGGCAATCATGCTTATGTTTTCTTCATTTCTCCATGATTTAGTATGGGCAAGTATATCAAGATGGTTTCTGCAAGGCCATTTTTCATAATCGTTAAAAACTTGTTTAACTTTACCTCTTTTTTTCATCGGATGCAATATTTCAAATATTGATTCGATTTCTAAAACACGCTTAAACGAATCAAGTGAAAGTTGAATTTGCGGCGTTATATCAATAACATCATCAAATCCTGCGCGGGCGATACAAGCAGCGCGGTGAAGATTAGCACCCATGCCCGGATATTTCAATTCGTCTAAGGGTTTGCCTCCCTCGCCATAACATAATTCGGTTAATGGGGTATCAACAAAGGCACCCATAGCACGTTTAAGAACAGAAGCATCTTTGCCGACCGCTTTTTCTGCAAGATACTTTGTGCTGTATTCCTGCGTGTACATAGTGCTGCCGTCAAACATGCTGTCGCCAATCCATCCATTCTTTTTCTGAATGGATATTATATTTTGAACAATCGGCTCAACGAGTATTTGTTCTTGATATGCGGCAGCTTCCTGCAGCGTTAAGTTATGCAGAATTTCATTTTTAACACGACGTTTTATTGATGGGTTTGCGTGTTCAAGCAAAAACTCTATCATTTTATCTTTTTTATTTTTGCTAATCATTAACATATCCTCCGTTTGATTTAGCGGCGGACACAACAGGCATATTGTTCTATCATCAACCCAGCGTGCCCGTCCGTTTTTCACAAGACCATTTGCACGACGCAAATAAGTTGAATTTTGCCTTACATTGTTTTCGTCTATAACAATAATACTTCTACTATTCATGGATAATTCTCCTGCCATACAGCGCAATCTGTTTTTTGTGATGGGTGCCATCCCCGGATTATAAATATTGTATCATTAAACTGTCAAAAGACAACTTTATAAATATAAATTTTACATTATTCACTGTTAGATGAATCATCGTCAACGGCGTAGCAATGTGCTCACTTTGAGCACATTGGAAAAGTGTCAAGGTACACGCCCTCTCGCTACCTCTAAACGTGATATTTCCCTTATATTTCAATGAACTTATTAACGTGTACTTCAATCAGCCTTCCATCTGCATCAAAGCCCCAGTAAATATTTACCGCTGCACTAAGAAACAGCTTATAAAAAGCACGGTAGTTTCTATAAATTCTTACTGATTGCTCCCCAATAATAGAAGCACCAGACTGTGCTGTAGGCCATCCCGGGATTCTAGGGCCAGGATGCAAATACCCACCTTCAAAATTAATATATCGAACTTCCCACCCCCTTCTGCTTTCAATAGTCTCAATCACGTCCTCTATGCTAGTTCCAAGCGGCGTAAGCCTCAAAATATAATTTCTCACATTTGCTTGCGGGCGACGCAGAGGATTTACGAACATAGGAACCACTATCATTAGTGATAAAGCCAGAATAACACTGATAGGTATTATTAAAGACTTTAGATATGACAACACAAGCATGATGTTTTTTCTCATTCCATTCAGCCCCTTCCTAATTTTCAAAAAATCTACTGGAACGCCGACATTGTGCGGTGTTGGTGGTGTTTGGCGTGGTTCGTGGAGGTTTGTAGTCATTTTGACTACAAACCTCAATCGTCCCTTTGACACCAGAAGTTTTGCTGACAATCAAAATGAGCACCAGTAAAATTTCAGAAATAGTTCCCTGTCGGCAAGTCCTTTAGTGTCGATAGGCCAACCTTCCCCGCGTCAGTTTAATCAGAATAATCTCGGAATAATATATCAAGTTCCCCCTCATTGAATATTTGCCCATCGCTTTTGAATTTTTCTACCCAAACACTGCTATATTCGGGTTCATCGTTTTCGTGAAGAAAATCGACTTCCCATCGTTCACCGGGAACGCAAATAGAAACAGTTAAGCTAAAGTCTCTATTTTATATAAATACATATGAAATATTGGCTTTTTCAAGTTTGTTCAAAATTCGATAACTTTGTTCACCGACTAAACCTCCCGTCAGTACTGTGTTGGTCACGCTTGGGTGTGGTTCTTGGATGTTGATAGTCAAAATGAACACCAGCAAAATGTTTAAAATTTATAAACATTTACATTCCTAAATGTACCACTAACTGGTATAAAAATTCAAGCTTTTGTCATAACTTGTTTTTGGTTCTTATTTGTCGGAATAGTACGAGTTGCGCCGTTCATAATCTATATGGTATCGCTTTATTGGAGGCACTAAATTATGGACAATACAAATCAAACCGGAGACTCCGACGCCCCTGTTATCATAAAAGTGGGCAAAATAACTGTAGAAATCAGCTATTCCGATACAGAGACAACCTTTGCAGACTGCTTCGAAAGGTATATAAACAATGTATAACGCCGACATTTATCTGCGCATTTCAAAAGAAGACGGGGAATCGTACAGCATCCAAAACCAGCACGCGCTGCTGGTGGACTTTGCGCAATCTATGACGGATATTTGCATACACAAAATACGGGTGGACGATGGGTTTTCTGGCATAGATTTTAACCGCCCCGCGTTTACAGAAATGATTAACGACATTGCAGCCGGCATCGTAAACTGCGTAATAGTCAAGGATTTTAGCCGCTTCGGCAGGAATTATATCGAAGCGGGCAGATACATACAGATATTATTTCCTAATGCGGGTGTACGCTTTATCGCTGTAAATGATGGCTATGACAGCGCGCGGGAGCAGGGCATTGCAGATAATATTTTAGTGTCATTCAAAAACATGGTCAACGACGCGTACAGTGCCGACATAAGCACAAAAGTACGCAGTCACCTGGAAATAAAGCGCAAAAACGGTGACTTCGTGGGCGCGTTTGCCACCTATGGATATATGAAAGACCCGGCCAACCATAACCGCCTTGTAGTAGACAGTTTTGCGGCAGGCGTGGTACGCGATATTTTTTTATGGAAACTTGACGGCATGTCTGCCGCCGGCATTGCAGATAAACTTAATGAAAGCGGTATCCTGTCACCATTGGAATATAAGCGGTCTTTGGGGCTGCGGTACAGCACAACATTTAAGCTAAATGCAACCGCAAAATGGCAGGCGCGGGCAGTGTCCCGCATTTTGGAAAACGCAGTGTATATTGGCGTGCTGGAACAGGGCAAACGCACTACACCCAACTATAAAATACGCAAACGCTTAAGCATAGCCAAAGAGCAATGGATTCGCGTAGAAAACGCCCACGAGCCAATTATCGACCGCAATTTGTTTGATACCGTGCAAGAATTGCTACGCCAAGACACCCGTGCGGCCGCACATGGCCACCCGGTACTGCCCCTTTCCGGCATAATTGTTTGCGCCGGCTGCGGGGCTGCCATGGTACACAAAACCAACAAAAGAGGCGGCAAACGCTATGGCTACTATGTATGCTCGGCCCACCGGGCAAACAAGGCGCATTGCTCTACCCACAATATAAATGCCGGTATTTGCGAAACAGCCGTATTAGCAGTTTTAAAAATACATGCCGCTACATGGCTGCACATGGATAGACTCAAGGAATTTTTACATGCGGAACGGCTTCCCCGCAAAGCTGTGGTGGCGTTTGTGAAAAAGGTGACTGTTTTTGAAAATGGCAGGATTGCAATAAGAGTCAAGTACAATATGCACTAACTGTATGGGTAACACGTGCGTGCCAGTGCTGTCATTGCGGGCTCGACCCGCAATCTTTAGGCGATAAATTCAGAAACTATGTATATCACTTTTCGCACAAAATTAAATTTATCCTACTATCATTATCATGAAGATTCCGGGTCAAAGCCCGGAATGACGAATCTAACGTACATGCATTGCCCATAAAGCCAGTGCCAATGAAGGAGTGAAATAATGGCGCGAAAAAGCAGGAAAACCAGCATTCCCCCAGCCGCTGTTACATACAGCACCGCCATATACCTGCGCCTGTCCGTTAAAAACGAATCCCTGCTAAACCAGCAGCAATTGCTAGAGCAATATCTTACAAATCACCCAGAATTCACACTGCGCAAAATCTTTACCGACAATGGCGAAACCGGCACAAATTTCAAACGCCCGGCCTGGAACGCCCTGATACAGGAATGCAAACATGGTAACATCAATTGCATAATAATAAAAGACCTGTCCCGCCTGGGCAGGAATTACATAGAAACAGGCGATTATCTGGAGCGCGTATTGCCCACGCTTGGCGTGCGGCTAATTGCCGTAAGCGACGGGTACGACAGCCAAAACCTTACCAACAACGCGCGGCTAATTTCCAACATAAAAAACCTGGTTAACGACTTCTATGCCAAAGATATCAGCCGCAAAGTGATTGCCGCCATACGAACAAAGCAAAAGCGTGGCCAGTTTGTGGGCAGCCTTCCCCCATACGGGTATTCAAAAGAGCCTGGGGGCAAACTGATTATTAACCCGGATACGGCCCCAATCGTCCGCAGAATATTTGAAATGAAGGCCGCAGGGCTTGGCAATGCCTTGATATGCAAAAAACTCAATAGCGAAAACATACCCTGCCCCAACAGATACCGCTATTTGACCGGCCAGGCCCAAAGCAACAAATACGAAAACACCATTTGGATTGCATCCACGATAGCCGCAATACTACAAAACCCTGCGTATCATGGCAGTGCAGCATACATTTGCGAAGCTATAATTCCGCAAAAACTATCATGAACTATACAGTTGCAATATATTTGCGGATTTCCAATGAGGACGCCGAGAATCGGGATTCAATTGCAAACCAGCGCGCCTTAATACGCGATTTTATCGCTAAAACACCGGATTTTACGGGCTGCAAAATAATAGAAGCTGTTGACAACGGGTTAACAGGTACAAATTTTGCACGCCCGGGTGCGCAGCAATTAATAGAAATGGCGCAAAACGGACATGTGCAGTGCATCATAGTCAAGGACTTGTCCCGCTGGGGGCGTAATCACATAGAAGTGGGCGACTTTTTGGAACAAAAATTCCCGCTATGGGGGGTTCGTTTCGTCAGTCTGGGCGATAATTACGACAGCGCGAAGCAGGGCAACAGCTTCTTTGATGCCCCATTCCGCAATTTAATTTACCAGATGTACAGTTACGATTTGTCCGTAAAATGCCGCACAGGCAAAGACATCGCCACAAAACAGGGCAAAATCATCAGCCCCTACCCTACCTTCGGCTATGACAAAGACAACGACAAATATGTTATAGACCCAATAGATGCGCCAATTGTGCTGTGCATTTTCAACTTGGCCCAGCAAGGACACAGCATTGCCGCCATAACAAAAACACTAAACGCGGAAAATGTTCCCACCAAACAAATGAGCAAACACCGCAAAGGATACACAAAAGTATGGGGCAAAGGCGACCGCTGGAACAGCACTGCCGTGCGCGACATCTTGCAAAACGAATGCTACACAGGCAAATGGATATATGGCAAAACCCGCACCACAAAAGTGGGCGGGCGCCAAGTAAAAAAAATACCGCGCAGCCAGTGGATAATTATCCCGGACGCACTGCCCGCAATTATTACCGAGGAACAGTTTTGGGCAGTGCAGGCAAGATTCAAATAATCATAATACTTTTTCGTACTCCATGCGATATTGATAATATCCCAATTTTTGATGCAGCTTTTGTGAAGGGATATTTTCGCAACCTGTGCCAGAGCGGATAACTTTTGCACCATGATTTCGCGCTAATTTTTCGGCATATTCCATCAGATAAGCGGCCATTCCTATGCCTTGATAGGCTTCTTCAACATAAATGTCTTGTACGTCAGCCCATACAAAGCTATCATCTTCTCCGTGAAACGGCACCCAAAAATAGGCTACTATTTCACCCGATTCGGCTCTGATGATTTCTGCAATGGTACGCTCATCATTTATGCTTTCTGTAAGGGCAGACAAAAACCCTTCCTGTTGGCTGTTGTCCGAAAACCAATTTGCTCGGTATTGCTCGTAGGAAATTGCTCTTGCCCACGGACAGTCGCATGCATAATTTACCCTGCAATGACATTCAAGAATATAGTCCCTGTCAATTTCAAGATTGATTTTGTCGTGTCTTAGTTTTAAGTTTTCCATTTACAATCCTCCTGAGAATCAAACACTATCAGTTAGTATATCGCAAACTCCACAAAAAGAGCAAGCAGCCCATATATGATGAGTGCAAACCCGGAAATAACATGGCTTACAGCAACAGGAATACGCTTTACTTGCTTGGTTCTGGCCAAATAAAAAGATAGTGCCGAGTAGACAAAATGTGCAAGAGCCACTGTAATAGGAATTAGTATTGTGGAATTTGGCAGGAATATGAATGTGATCCCCATAGTGATCAGCATTGCTTCGCCGCTCATTACCAGCCCCACTAATACAATTGATTTATGCGAAACATTTTCTACTATAAAGTAATGTAAAATACACCACAGGCCAAGTGCGATAAACGCAAACCCAACAATAAGGTCTGGGTCGAACGGTATTAGTTCGTAAACTTGCCCTGCAATAAAAAACCCAAGAATACAAAGCACGAAAAGAAATGCATTAATCATTGCAAGGTATATAAACTTGCACTTCTTTTGCAGTCCTAGTGAAAGGCCGATAAAAAAAGCATCCATCGATACAATAAGTCCAGATAATACGGGCATAAGCATAACTCTAGCCTCCAAACAATAACATTAGCATAAGGAAAAACTTTTTCCTCACGCTAATGTATATGTCAGCAGGTTTTAATGTGTTACGGATTTTGCGCCGATATTGTAATAAGCCGCCACGCTCTGCGTTTAGCAAGGTTCCACTGCCGCCAGTTATCGGTTGCAGACGCATGAGCCAACCTAGCAAAATAATTGTTTGCATATTCCCTTGTATTTAGGCTGGTACTGTCAAGCAGCCTTGCAATTTCTGGCGCAGCGTCCGGCGACAGCGTTAGCACATATTGTATCCCACCATGCCCGGTTCCAAAATAGCGGTTAATTTGCTCGCGGGCAATTATCCTGTCTATCGGCACAAGGTTTAGCAGTAGGAAGTAACTTAGCGCAACAAAACCATATACAAGCAAAATGTTAAACTTCGGCTTCATAATATAAAAAAACGTAAATAACAAACCAACTAAATTAAAAAACAAAAATCCAAAAACCAGTAGACGCATTCTGGTTAGCCCATCATCACTGCTGTACAGCCACATGCGGTAAAACGACGATACCAGCAATATCACTGTAACGGCGCATAGATACATACACAGGAATTTGATGATTTTTCCGCCACGCCCTTCCTGTGTTTTCGTGAGCCAAACTGTGGCTAAAATAAATACTATATTCACAGCTGTCAAAAACAGTAATTCGAAAAACCCACGCCGCGCATAAGTTACAAAGCACAGCCCATATGGCAAGCTGTACGACGGCGCAAACAAATACCTGAACTGGATTATCACAAATAGCGTATATACAAACAGCACAGATGAAAGCACAACGCTAAGTATTACGCAATCGCCTTTTGGCGCAGTTATGCCGCTCGCAATTTCCCGCGGCTTAGCTGTAAATATTCCATACATAATGCCAAACAAATATAAGCCTGCCACAGTGCCAATCAAAACTCGCCAAACCAAAGAAAAACGGATTAGCGAGGTTATTCCTTCGATTAAGCGCGTAACAGTTTCATAAAAAATTGTATCTGCACGCGACAGCATTACTACGACGAATATCAGTGCGGGTATGGATAATCCAACGCCAATCATCACGCGGCGCAGCATCGGCAACTCTTTAACCCTTGCCTCCCCTGCCCACTTAATAGGAATAAAGGCCCGCGAAAACGCCATCATCATGTTCTCTGCTACACGAAGCAACCTCCAACTTGACATATTATCCAACGCCATAGCGCCAAATAACGCAGCGGCCACAAACACATTAGCCACCCGCCACATGGGGTTGGCACTTATAAACGCATTTAGCGAAAGCACGAAAATCGGCAGCAAAACTATAATCTGCTTTTTTCTAAAGCCCATGCCCAAAATCATAGCCGTTTGAATTATCATGAAAATTGGAACGCTAACCCCGGCACGATGGGGCAATACCAAAACTGTAAAACTGACAACGCTAACCAAGAAATACACAAGTAATTTCCGCTTTAACAGAGGTTCTACTGCTTCTACTTGTACTACTTCTTTGGGTGTATCCATATAAATTAATTCCATCATTTAACCCTCCTTATACTCTAATATATCGCCGGGCTGGCACTCCAACGCCTTGCAAATCTCTTCAAGGGTAGAAAATCGGATTGCTTTTGCCTTTCCGGTTTTTAAAATAGAGACATTGGCGGGCGTAAGGTCAATTTTTTCTGCCAAATCCATTAAACCAATTTTGCGTTTTGCCATCATAACGTCCAAATTTACGATTATAGCCATGACTACACCGTCCAATCCGCATCTTCTTTGTATGCAACTGCCTGCTTAAAAAGGTCCTTTAGCGTGAGGCAGAACAGGCTAAGTATCGCAAACACCAGCATGATAAGCGTTGCGGAAATCGTAAACCAAAGTATTAGCCTGCCCAAAAATATTGCAGCAATAATAGCACTTGCTACGGCACACTTCCTAAACCCGGATACATTTTGGCTAACAAATGGGTTGCCGCCAAGCAGTGTTCTAAACATGCACTTTAGCTGATATGCAATGTACACCGCACATATGCCGCTGCCAATGAAAATGAATGTGTAAATTGTCCTAAACTCTGCCGGCATGCCCGCAAACGCAAGCAAATGCGACATCACAAACGGTACTGCAATGCATGCGGCAATACCGCCAAAGAACATGATGTCCACCAAAATTTTCGTAATTAGGTGGCGAATATGGTCTGTTTTCATTACAAAAACCTCCTCTATACGGGCAGTATAAAGGAGGTGCCTTTGTTTGTCAACAATTATTTATCGTTTTTCGATATTTATTTAGCGAATAACCAAATTCAAAAATTCGTCCCGCTTGATATAATCAACAGCCATGTCAAAACTATCCGGTTCGGAAAGTATGGTATAGTAATCATTTTTTATTGTTGGCGCAAGCTTCAATGCTTGTACAAATTCCGCATGGCCAAACGGGTCTTGCTTAACATGACCCCAAAACCCTGTTTTCTCAAAAACAGTGGCAATGCCGGCAGCATGTTCGTTTTTTTGCAAAAGCGCGCACAAATATGTCGCAACGCCCACCTGAATGCCATGCATTTTTGGTTTTGCGCAAACTGAATCAAGCGCGTGGGAAATTAGATGTTCGGACCCACTTGCAGGCCGTGACGAACCTGCAATTTCCATCGCAAGGCCGCTCATGGTTAAAGACGATGCTAAACTCCGCTGAAACCTTTCGCTGTGGATATCAAACGAGTGCATCAAAAATAAAATATCCAGCGAGTTGTATGCCAAAACTGCGGCAAAGTCTACAAAGCGGTCAAGCCCTTTGTCGCGTGCCATTTGCCAGTCCTTTAACGCTGTAATTTTACTTAAAGTATCACCAATGCCAGAATACAAAAAGATATCGCTGCTGCGCTTTATAATGTCTAAATCGATTACAACCCCAAACGGAGTGCCGGATTTTACAGACTTGCGCCTTCCCCCAACCGTAAGCGAAGATGAAGGGCTGCTAAACCCGTCGTTGGAAATGGCGGTTGGTATACTGACGAAGGGTATCTTTAACAAGTGGGCGGCATATTTGGCAAAATCTAAGGCTTTACCGCCGCCAATCCCCACAATTGCGGTGATAGATGGCAGAGAAAATGCCGTTTGCGTAATACTTTCGATATCAACATCGGATACTGTTTGCCGGTGCAGTGCTTCTATGCCCCATTCATCCAAGCTCTTATTTAACTGCGGGCCCGTCAATTCTTCGATACCTTCGCCCGCAAACAGCGCGATTCGCATCATTCCTTTGTCAAAAAGATACTTTCCAACTTTGGCAATCTTACCGGGCCCTATTTTAAGCAGATAAGGGATTTCTACTTGGCGGCTGCTATACATTGCGAGGCCATTTTTCTATTAATTTCAAAAGGTCGCGTGCGTCGTCTTCGTTTTTAGCAAAATGTATATCAATGCACAACCCACGCGCGGGCAGATGTTCCATTAAAATGCGCAATTCATCCATATTGCGTACGCCCATTGTTGCAGATTTCCCTGCGCCCAAAACTTTTTTATACACATGAAGCCAATCGGTGCAGTTACCATTGCCCGCGCCATAGACCCATTGCACGGCGTCAAGCTGCGGTATCGCCAGCAGAGAATCCAAATGCCTAAGCGCACCGGGGCCATCCAAATGGTATATACTGTTGCCATAGTGGCGGCATTCTTCGGTTATGCCCGGCAGGAAAAACTCGTCAAACATGGCCTCGCTAATCATAATCGAAAAGTCGTTGCTGGGGATGTACATGGATGTCTCGGATGTCAGGCCTATCCACGATGCTATTGGATTGCCCTCTTTTTTCAGCCAATTTACATAGTAGTCGTACACCGCAAAATATTCTTTGTAGGAAGATGCAAGTTTCGCCTTTATCCTATCCGGTTCTTCCAACAAGTCTATTGCAAGTACCTCGACATCGCGAAGCGCGGCGATATGATCCCCGCCGGGGTGAAAGTCCGAAAGCCCTACAATAAATTTGCCCTTTGCAACTTCCAGCAACATACGCGTAAAGTCTTCCAGCTTTTTTGCAAGGGGATGATTCATGTCAATTACGGCTTTGTCGTCATTCCAGTCAAAAATGCATGGCGTTGTCCAAGTTGTATCCTCGCCAAAAATATATGGGCAACCTGCCCAAGCAGATATTATTTCTGGCCCCAAATCCGGGAAAAATACGGGCATTGCGTCCGCATAGAATACCGTATTTGCCATGTTGTGCGCGGTTTGTGCTGTGCGATATTCTAAATCCAGCCAGCGTTCTTCATGAGTGACATATGTCTTTTGCCCAAACAGCTTTGCCCCGGGCATTTGAAAAATGATATTCGTAAGCGGACGGTCTACTTCTTCGTGATTCCAAAATGCGTTAACTCTTTTTTGGGCTTGCTCGTAGTCTGGTTTGTATGCAAACATGGTTTATCAACCTTTCGCTTTTTGTTGAATTATAACACCAAAACAAAACCCCCAGCAACTATTGATTGCCGGGGGTTTCCTGTAAAGGCACCACCCGGATTTGAACCGGGGGTAGAAGAGTTGCAGTCCTCTGCCTTACCACTTGGCTATGGCGCCGCAAATGTAAAAAATGCGCATCCACAAGTAAACACGCATAATCTAGTGACCCGTAAGGGAATCGAACCCTTGTTTCAGCCGTGAAAGGGCCGTGTCTTAACCTCTTGACCAACGGGCCGTAGTCACTTGACCGAAGAAGAGTATATTCCATCACTGCAATTATGTCAAGATTTTTTTAAAAATTTCTCTTAAAAAAATTCAGATGAATCAAATATAACTGGTAAAGCCGCATCTGCATTGTTATAATAGTAGCTACCAAAATAAAAAGGAGACAATAATGAGAAACTTAGACGCGTACAAATTAAAATGGATCGCCATAATCGGTATGTTTTTAAATCATGCCGCAATGGCCTTTCCAGAAATTTTGCCAATGTGGTTACAGTTTGTGATGTATGCCGCGGGCGGTTTCACATTCCCGATAATGGCCTTTTTCGTAGTAGAAGGTTATAAGCATACATCCAATTTGAAAAAATACTTATTGAGGATTTTCTTGTTTGGCGTAATAGCCCAAATCCCGCATATGATTGCGTTTAGGCTGTTTGCTTCAGGGCCTAACATAATGTTCTTGATATTTTTAGGACTGTTGCTGTTGATTCTGTATGACAAAATTAAGATTCGTGTTTTCTTCTGGCTGATTTTTGTTGTGGCTATAGTTATCACATTCATGTTTAGTTTCGACTGGTGGGTAATTGGCCCTGTTATAATGGTTATGTACCATGCAATTTCTAAAGAAAAATTAAGAAGAACCCTGCCTGCCATTGTTGCCGGGGCATTTTATGTAATCATGGTTGGGTTTGCGCTGCTCAGTTTTCAAATTGCAGCGGCGCAAGGCGAGCAGTACCTAGCAGAAATTGAAGCAATGGTGGGTGCGTCGCAGGAATTGATGCTGCCTACTATAGCATTCCCTGTGGGCTGCTTTATTGTGGCGTATATGATACGGCATTTTAGCGGCGAACGCGGCAAACGTATGAAATATTTCTTCTATGTTTTTTATCCTGTGCATTTTATAGTTTTAGCCGTAATTGCTTTTGCGTTTGGGTTGTTTGAATTGACGGATTTACGGACGATACTTGGGTTTTAAAAGAGGCTTTTGTCCAATTTTATTAGGCGGTGTTAAAATGAAAAGGAAATATCCTACAAGTATGTTTATCATGGGCATTGTTATAGAGTTATTCAAGATGCGCATTGTTTTACTAATAGCTATCATTTTATTGTTAGCACAATTTTTTATTGAGCAAATTCCCGTTTTGATACCGCTTTTAATATTTGCCATATGTATTATTATTGCAATTTTTAAGCAGATGAAACAACGAAACGCCATATTAACAATGAATCCAAATGATGAAGCAAACGACCTTATTAATAAAATGTTTGCTGACAATAACAGAGGATACAGAAATATTATTGATGCTGTTGATGAAATCATTGAGCAAAATAATTCTGACGAGTAGCTTCTAATACCCCAAAGCAATCAATACGCTTTGGGGTATTTTTTTTACCAATAAATTTACAAAACCCCTTTTAAAAACATCCCGGTAAAAGACTTATCGCATTTGACAACGTCTTCCGGCGTGCCGCAAACAACAATTTCGCCGCCTGCGCCGCCGCCCTCTGGACCTAGGTCAATTACATAGTCCGCAACTTTTATCATGTCCAAATTATGCTCGATAACAACAACGGTATTGCCGCCTTCGGTTAGCTGCTGCAAAATGCCTATCAGCTTGTGCACGTCGGCAGAATGCAAACCTGTAGTGGGTTCGTCCAACACATAAAGCGTGCGGCCTGTTGCGCGTCGTGAAAGTTCTGTAGCAAGCTTGACCCGCTGTGCCTCCCCACCAGAAAGTGTGGTTGACGACTGCCCTAATTTTACATAGGTTAGCCCAACATCGTGCAGGGTTTGCAATTTTTCGCGTAAGCGCGGCAAGTTTTGAAAGAAAATAAGCGCGTCCTCTACGGTCATATCCAGAACGTCGGAAATGGAAGCTCCTTTGTACTTGACCTCCAGCGTTTCACGATTGTAGCGTTTACCGCCGCAAACTTCGCATGGCACGTAAACGTCGGGCAAAAAGTGCATTTCTATTTTCAAAATACCGTCACCGGCGCAGGCTTCGCAACGGCCGCCGCGCACATTAAAACTGAAACGTCCCTTTTGGTACCCGCGTATTTTAGCCTCTGGCACCTGGGCAAAAACGTCCCGTATCAAATCGAAAAGGCCTGTATACGTAGCGGGGTTGGACCGCGGCGTACGCCCAATTGGGCTTTGGTCAATGTTAATTATTTTGTCCAAATGCTCTAGGCCAGTTATATCTTTGTGTTGGCCGGGCTTTACTCTTGCGCGGTTTAAGTCACGGGACAGTCGCTTATACATAATCTCGTTCACCAGCGAACTTTTGCCGCTGCCGCTGACCCCCGTCACGCATGTAAAAACCCCAAGCGGGAACTTGACGGAAATATTTTTCAAATTATTTTCCGCCGCGCCTGTGATATGAAGAACACGATTTTTATCAATTTTGCGGCGTGTTGTGGGCGTTTCGATGCTTGCTTTGCCGCTCAAATACTGCCCTGTGACGGACGTTTCGCAATTTACGATATCCTCCACATCCCCGGCAAACACTACTTCACCGCCGCCGCTGCCGGCCCGCGGGCCAATGTCTACAATATAATCCGACGCCCACATAGTATCGTTATCGTGTTCTACAACTATCAGCGTATTGCCGATATCCGTCAAATGACGCAGTGTTTTTAACAAACGGGCGTTGTCGCGCTGGTGCAGGCCTATGCTTGGCTCGTCCAAAATATATACAACGCCAACCAACCCGCTGCCGATTTGCGTAGCCAAACGAATGCGCTGCGCTTCACCGCCGGAAAGCGACCCAGTTGCACGGGCAAGTGTCAAATAGTCCAGCCCAACGTCCATGAGAAAGCCCGTGCGGGCATGTATTTCCTTTAAAATTGCACCGGCGATAATCATTTGCGTAGCAGTAAGCGTTAGCGCGGCAAAGAAATTTTGCACATCGCCTATAGTCATTTCCGTGATGGATGAAATGGAACGCTCGCCCACCGTAACCGCCAAAATTTCTGGCTTTAGGCGTTGGCCTTTGCAGGTTGGGCATGTGATGCTGGTCATCAGCCCTTCGTAATCCTGCTTATTTGTCATGGATGTTTCTTTGTACCTGCGCCACAAATTATTGACAATTCCTTCATATACATGTGAGTACGAGCGTGGCTGGCCGTCCTGACCAATATAGTTTAGTTGCATTTTTTTGCCGGTTCCGTTCATTATTATATCGCAAATTTCCTTTGGCAAATCTTGATACGGCGTGTCTAGGCTAAAATTATGCTCTGCGCTTAGCGAGTCAAAAATGGCATGTACCCAACTTCGTTCCGTTTTTACGGCGTTCCAGCCATTGGCGACAATAGCACCTTCGTTAAGAGATAATGCGGGGTTTGGAATAATAAGTTCCGGGTCGAAAATAAGCTTCATGCCAAGCCCGGCACAGTCTGGGCACGCGCCAGACGGGTTGTTGAACGAGAAGCTGCGCGGCTCTACTTCCGACAAATTAATGCCGCAGTCTACACAGGAGAAATGCTGGCTGAAAGTCAGATCCATTTCCTCCGTACTAATCACCACAAGCCCGCCAGTTAGCGTCATTGCAGCTTCAATAGACTCGGACAGACGTTTGCCAATACCTTCGCGCACAACAATGCGGTCTATCATAATTTCGATTGTATGTTTCTTGTTTTTTTCAAGGTCGATAGTTTCACCTAGGTCAAAAACTTCACCATCTATACGCGCGCGAACATAGCCGTTTTTGCGGGCATCGTCCAAGAGTTTTACATGCTCGCCCTTGCGTTCCCGCACTACGGGAGCCAACACTTGCAGGCGAGTATTTTCGGGTAGTTCTAATATTTGGTCTACAATTTGGTCAATTGTTTGCTTTTCTATTACTTTGCCGCATTTTGGGCAGTGTGGCGTGCCAACCCTGGCAAAAAGCAAACGCAAGTAGTCATAAATTTCCGTTACTGTGCCAACGGTAGAGCGCGGGTTTTGGTTGGTCGTTTTCTGGTCGATAGAAATTGCGGGGCTAAGCCCCTCGATAAAGTCCACATCCGGCTTTTCCATTTGCCCAAGAAATTGCCGCGCATACGCAGAAAGCGACTCCACATACCGCCGCTGCCCTTCTGCATAAATTGTGTCAAATGCCAGCGACGTTTTGCCAGACCCGCTAACCCCGGTAAAAACCACCAGCTTGTCCCGCGGAATTGTAAGATCAATGTTTTTTAAATTATTGTTTCTTGCACCTTTGATTATTATTTTGCTTGCGCCCAATTGATTCATGTTGTTAAGGACTCCTTTGCAAATGTTCGATGTTTGTTCGATTTGTCCATTATACTCCTTAAAAATCATTCTGTCCATTGACACTTGAACATTATGCATATAAAATATTTAAGTTCGGTTTTGTACCCGTAGCTCAGGGGATAGAGCGTCTGCCTCCGGAGCAGAAGGCCGTAGGTTCGATTCCTATCGGGTACGATATGCAAAAGCCCTTATGTTCCTTGTATTTACTGGGGAATTAAGGGCTTTTTTGTTTTTCTGGTTACGCCAACATCTGCCACGCATATCCATCGAGATGCTTTTTTATGTGCCAAAAATGTGCCACATTTCATTGCCAACTATAGAAACATACCAACTTGTGCTGTACAATAAAAAAGTAGCCGCAACACTAGCCCTGGTTGACGGCTACTATCGAACAGCGAATCGACTAGAAGGCTGTCCTTGCTTATTATATAATGACAGCCCTCTTTTTTCAAGGATGCTATTAAATGTCGTTAGAATCTATTAAAAATCTCATACACCAAGGCGTGAATGAGATTGTCACAACTGCCACCATTGACGAAATGATAGGAGATACAGCGGAGTATCAAAAAAAGTTATGCAAGGTTTCTCTATTAGCCGAAATTTTAGATATTGAAACAGAAATCACTAGTGGATATGAACTGGCAACGCATCCTGACAAGCCCGGAATACAAATTGCAATTCATAGGCATACAGGAGACATCCCTACCGGAACATTAAACAGAATGCTAAAGGATGCAGGGTTTAAATAACCCCGCCTTTAAGCGTAAATATAGAAAGAGGTGTTAGCATGAAATATGTATATCCTGCTATCCTATACGCAGATGATGGCAAAGTAGGTGTTACTGTACCTGATTTACCAGGTTGCCATACCTTTGGCGAAGATGTAGCTGATGCTCTTTTCATGGCTAAAGATGCAGTTGAAATGTGGCTTTGGAATGCAGAAAATGAGAGCTTAAATATTCCTAATGCATCTAAAAATTTGAAGGTCGAGCCAAGTGAATCGGTTACTTTAATTGCTGCAGACACAGACGAATACAGAAAAGCGCATGACACGAAATCAGTTAAAAAAACACTTACAATTCCATCATGGCTCAATCATCGAGCAGAAGAGGCAAATGCTCCATTTTCTCAAATACTCCAAGAAGGTTTAAAAGCGCATTTGAAAATTGCACAGTAGCCATAAATACCGCAATGCTTGCTGATGCCAGCTACCCGTCGGACCATTGGTAGAGCGAAAAAACGTTGCATCCCGGCTATAGTCCGCGCCATTTAGAATATGGTCAACTGCTTGCCGTGTGGTTGGGCCGATATCTACCGCCCGGGCATACGCGCCACTGCCAATAATCGGGGGAGCAGAAGGCCGTAGGTTCGATTTCTGGGTACAGTGAATAAAAGCCCCAGCGAATAAAGTATTTGCCGGGGCTTTTATTTTACTCGAAAGTATGCAAAAGCATACCGTTTTGTGTAGTCATTCTCCTTTTAATGTTACAACTAGCTACGTAATCCAGCATATTTAAATACAAAAGTCTACTGATAGACCTTATAAAAAACCAGATGATATGGGATAATGACATGCGTGTTTGAAAGGAGCAATAAGTGGGAAATTTGCTGATTGTTGATGGACACACTCTTTTATTTCAAATGTTTTTTGGTATGCCATCAAGGATTGTAAATGAAGATGGTAAAGCCATTCACGGTGTAATGGGTTTTGTTGGTGCGTTATTAAAGATAATTAAAATGATAAATGCAACTCACGTATTTGTAGTATTTGACGGCGAACATGAAAACGAGCGCACAGAGCTATCCCCTGATTATAAATCAAATCGTATTGATTATTTAGACATCCCTGATAGCGTAAATCCCTTTTCGCAACTTGAAAATATTTATGAAGCACTTAATTTTATGAAGATACAACATGTGCAGGCCACAAATTTTGAGGCCGATGACATTATCGCAAGTTATGTTTATCGATATAATAATGATGCACAGATATTTATATCTTCGTTTGACAGTGATTTTTTTCAGCTTTTAAGCGACACGGTTTCGATATTAAGATACCGAGGTAAAAACACTGTTGTATACGATAAAGAATATGTGCAAGCCAAATTTAGCATCTTGCCAGAACAATATGTCTGTTTCAAATCTTTGGTGGGAGACAGGGCTGACAATATTAAGGGGGCGGAAAAAATCGGAATCAAAACTGCTGCTGCATTGATTAATCAATATGGAAACTTGCAAGATATAATTAATAATGCTAATAAAATAACAAAACCTTCGATACGAGAATCTATTCTGCGAAATAAAGAGCGACTATTAATCAATTACAAATTGATTAAACTCGATAGCAAGCAGATACCAATTTTTGAGCTAGATGATTTAGTATACACACCCTTTAATTTAAAAACACGCGAGGTTTTGAGGGGAATTGGACTATTGAGATAGAGTTTTATGGTTTTCTAAAAGGTCTGCTTTTGTTGCCGTGTAATTCCACAACGAGTCTGATTTTTGAAACAATTCATACGCTTTTAAAACAATGGCCAGCGCAATATCTTTTTCATTGATAACCGTGCCACATTCATCCAGTACAACGTATGTACCAACGTCAAACCCGCCATGCCCTGCATCCAGCCAAACGATTATACTGTCCATGTCTACATGCGGTATGCTCTCACTTTTGGGTTTCGCCTGCAAGCGTTGTTTTGATGATTTCTTCAAAAGTCATTTTAGTCCTCCATTTCGTATACAAATATTCGTTTTTGTCCATTGCTTGCTTTGTTGTCAGATGTACCCAAGCCAGTTTCACAGCACTACGCTAAACATATAAGCGGTGCTGGACTTGTTGTATCCGTCAAGGAAAACTTCCGCTGTCCAGTATATCTCCGGGTATGGAATGGTCATGCCTTGCCCTAAAATAATATTTCGGGTGACATCATACATGGCATCGCTGTCATAACCTTCCCGCTTGTGCATGGCTTCCAAATCGCCGGAGAACAAAGCAAAAGCAAATTGTGAACGGAATGTCAAATACGGCGTGTTACTATCGTCCGGCACAAAATCCCAATGGACGAACCCCTCCGGCACAGGGGTATCAGCCGCCATGAACCGCCCCCAAAAGCCGTGCCACGGTTCTTTATCAACGCCCTTACCATAATGGTGCATAAACAATAGGTCGTAATCAAAGCCGGACTTATGTTCTTGCATTTCGTTAAGCATAGAGAACACACTATCACGGATTTTTATATCCTTTTCACGAATTTCCTTGTCGTCGCTTGGGTTATGCAAACACTCACAGCCAATAAACCGCATGGCGGGCATTTGTTTATACTCGAAACTATCAACTTGAAAACCATTTTGCTGGCGTTTTACAACATCAGGCATAAACAAGCACCACTGTACCTGCGCGTCGCCGTTTTTTAACATATTGATGTAGCCAATTTTTTCTTGATTATCTGTACCGTGGCGGCCAGTTATGCTACCCGCAATTTTCTCACGGATGCTGCGGTCACTCATTATACTAAAATCAGCAAACATCTTAGTCACGGTTTCACGCAAATTTTCATGATGCGTTTTGCCGGATAATTCATAATCAAATTGGTCAAGAGCCTTAAATACCGCTTCATTTACAACACCCGACGGCTCTAGTTCCTTCAAGTAGACACGAAGTCGGGCGTTTTGCTCCTTGAATCGTGCAAGAACACCGTGCATCAAAATTTGTTCGTTTTCTGCCAGCTTATCCTGTGTCCATTCTGAATCGGTGAGAATCCATTCCGCCAATGCGTCAAATACATTCGGGTTCGTACCCCTTGCTGCGCCAGCCCAGCCGATAATCCGCTTGTACTTGCCCTCAGCAGATAATTCTGATTGTTGCCCTTCAATTTCGTTCCAATCAACCAAATGGAACTCGCTGTTAAATTTCCACGTCATTTCAAATCCTCCTTGTATGGTCAAGTTGATTACGAGAGGATTAAACAGCTTGTTTTGACCTCTCCGCAACTTTGAAGGAGATACGCCGTGAAACCTTGTGAACGCCTTGGAAAAACTCTCTTGCGTGTCATATTGATAGCGCATGGCCACGTCGATGATTTTGCTTTTCGGCTTCAACAAATCCAAAGCGGCAAGGCTCAAGCGTCGGTTGCGTATATACTCGCCGACGGTTAAACCCATTACCACATGGAAAATAAGCTGAAAATGCGAACCCGACGAATAGGCATGACGAGATACCTCATCCAAACCAATTTCGTCGTTCAAGTTATTTTCGATGAAATCCACGGCTTTTGACAAATTTTGAATCCAGTTCACTTCGCGCACTCCCTCTTCATGGAGAATCATATAATAATCAGAACGTAAAAGTCATGTCATTGGATACGATGGTTTGTCCGGTTATTTTAATTTCATTTCGTCAATGGCGGCGATGCGCGCTTTTATAAACCGCTCAATTATGTCAAATTGTTCCGGCGTAGGGTTGTGACAGGTGTACCCCATGTTTAGTGTGCATAAATAGTACGTTTCGCCACCTTCGGTAAACATGAGCGCTTTATCACAATCAAGACCGCGGATTATACGCCCGTCCGGTGTACCGGCGCATACCCCACATGATATACCGCGGTTGTTAAGATACTCGCGTCGCATTTCTTCTGGGTGCGCAAGCAAAATCCGCTCCACTTCCTGCATCCTGCCAAGTGATAATCCCACAACAAAATGGTTCGTGGGGTCTATCTTGCGTACTCCTTTGTTGGACATAGTTGCCCGCATGGTGATATTGAACACGTTCACGCCCTGGTATGTGAACGTAAAAGAGTTATACGACATCCATCGGTTGCGCATTTTATGCTCTTTTGCAATATTGAATAACATCTCTGCGCCACGACGCAACACATCGTTGTGAATGTACTGCATGTAGATTTCATCTATTGTTGGTTTGGGTTTAGGCATGGCTCTCATCCTTTCCTTACTTCAAGAAAAAACAGATGTCCGCAATCTTATACCCATTCTTATCCTCTTTTTCACGATGTTCCACATAGCGTTCAAACCACCAATCATCAATGGGGTCATATCCTTCGGCCTTCAACTTTTCGAAAGCAACTGGTTCATGCGCAAAAACATCATCGTTTTTACCGTACAGCCAGCATATACCTACATCCTGTTGCGGGAAATCAGTATAATCATATCCTTCCGGCACCGGGGTATCCGCAGGCGTGAAGTAGCCAAGCCAATACTCGAAATGATAAGGTTCATTTGCTTTGCGGATATTATCGTTGTGGTACATGAGGCCAATAAGTGCGCCTCCATCTTGTGGGTTGCTATTTACATAAATATCAGCAGGGTTCACCTTTAATTGTTTTAATAATGGACTTTCGCTCAAATGATTCAGCATACTGTCAGTATCATCAATGCTCCATTTTTTACCCCAATCATCCCATGCTTCACCAGCGTTGGAGTATTTCTTGCCGATAAACCGCGCGGCGTTTAAGGTTTGCCTGTAGGTATTTATGGCAATAGGTGGTGTCAACCGCTTGTCCTCAAGTTTATCCGTCACCTCTAAAAAACGGCTTGAGTTGGTAGGTTCGGGCGTTTGCGTTGACGCTTGTCCGCCCATGCGTCCCGGGTTTCCGTTGTAATCCACAGCGGTTAAATGACTTTCGATTTCTTTGGCCTTGTCATACAACAGCTTTACTTCAACGTCGTTATGAAAATCCGATTGCTTGATTTGCTCGATAAAGTCTAAAACTATACCCTTTAACTCATGAAGTAAGGCCACTTCATCATCAATATCATCTGCCTTTTTACCAAGCACATCCAAAACAACTTCGGAATCGGGTGCATCGAAAATACGCTTGATGTCTTTAATACGGATGTTCAGCTTCCGCAAGATAATGATTTGTTGCAAGCGAGTAATAGCCGCTTCGTCATACACACGATGGGCGTAATCCTCGGTTCTGGTACTGGTCAGTAGCCCGATGTCTTCGTAATATCGGAGCGTCCGGGCGGTTATGGCGTACTTTGCTGAAACATCCTTGATTTTAATGAGTTCGTTCATGGTATCTACCTCCAAAATGGTTTCGCCGGAGAACGGCCCTGGCCGCAACTTTGTTGCTGCGCGGGCGCGCATCCCTGCATACCATGAGTTTACATCCTTCCCTAACGGAAGAATCAAGCGTTTATTTTGCGCTCTCTTAAATAACCATACCCGACAAACCAAACAGTTGTAACCGGAAATATGTTAGGTGTAATTTGTTTTTCTAAAACCTTATTGCTTCAACAATGCCACTGTATATCGCCGTTGCAATAGACATACGATATTCCTCAGTAAGCAACTTGGACAGTTCGCCATCGTTAGACATAAACCCTGTCTCAATTAAAACGGCAGGCATTGTGCTGTTTGCCGGGACAATAAATCTTCTGTCGCCGCGTACAGACCTATCGCGTGCGCCGGTTTCATACACTAGATTATTTTGCAAAATTTGAGCAAATTGTCTGCTAGTGATATCAACACGCCCTGTGTTGCTGGCGTTGTTTTGATAGTAGTTTACTTGAATGCCTGAAACAGTTTGCGCCGTTGGGCCTTCATAAAAATCTACATGGACAGATACCACCAGGTCTGCTTTTGTTGCCGTGTAATTCCACAACGGTGTCCGGTCGTGTATATTTATATAGCTGTCATCTGCACGGGAAAGGAATACACTTACTCCCGAGTCTGATTTTTGAAATAATTCATACGCTTTTAAAACAATGGCCAGCGCAATATCTTTTTCATTGATAACCGTGCCGCACGCATCCAGTACAACATATGTACCAACGTCAAACCCGCCATGCCCTGCATCCAGCCAAACGATTATACTGCCCATGTCTACATGCGGTATGCTCTCACTTTGTTCCAATTGTTGTCGCGTGACACTTGTGGCATTTGCAGCATTTGCACTGCCAGCATTTACGAATGCATTGCATCCTGATAAAAATATTGCGAAGCAAAACATTGTTGCAATCAATATGATTGCGCTTTTAAATTTTTTTTGCATATTCTTTTTCTCCAGCGAGTAATATTTCCCGTTACGGATAAGTCAATGATAGCAAGGAAATGTCACGTGAATTTGGTGAAGTTGTGCCGGAGTTGTAAAATATATTTTTGTGGGGATAATATACCCGAGGTGATGAATCCATGAAAAGTAAAAAGAAAAATGTATTAAAAGATGGCGTTAAAAACGCAGAAGAACAACAGAACATTGGCGAACGCGAGAATGTGACTATCGGGAAAAAAACCCGGCAAAATCTAGGTAAAAAACTTTAACGTAAACGTCGCACCCCTACCATTGCCGCCGCCGTCAACATCAATATCACCGCATTGCCCATGCATAATTGCCTTTGCAAGAGGCAGACCAATGCCTGCTCCGTCGCCTTCAAAGCGCCGGAACAGGCTTTTCATGCGCATGGGGGGTATCCCTTTGCCACAATCTGTAATAGAAATGAACTTACATATTGGGTTGTCTCCGGCAGATATATGGATTACGCTGTCGTCTGGCGAGTGTTCGGACGCATTTTTGATAATATTTGTCAGGGCTTCGGCTGTCCAGTTTGCGTCACAAAGAATATTTATGTCGCCACGTACTTCCACCGCTTGGTTTTTAATGTCCAACATAATTTTTAGCGGTGCAAGTGCTAGGTCTGTAAGCTTTTGCACACAAATATCTGCCGGGTTAAACTGAACCGTGCCAGACTCCAACTTCGCCATTTTTAACAGGGAGTTAACGAGCCAGTTTGTTTGCATCAGCCCTTGTTTTATATTTGCGATAAACTCTGCCTGCTTTTGCTGAGGGGCGCCTTCAAGCAGGTCTACCATTACCATCATTGCGGTTAGCGGCGTTTTTAATTGGTGGGAAATGTCCGCAAGGGTATCTGCAAGGGCCGCCTTATCTTGTTGCAGATTAACCGCTTGGTTGTTTAAACGGCGCGCCAAAATGTGAATATCATTTTTTAAAATGGAAAGCCTGCCCTCCAGATTATCGCGCAGGTCGCGGGCTTGGCCATCCACTATTTTGCGTATGTCTGCAGATAATTGTTCGACTTCGTTGCGGCTAACTATCACTGGCACGATACCCCATTCCTTTTAAAGTTTCGATATTGGCACCCTCGCCAATTTTTTTGCGCAGACGTTTGATATATACGGTTAACGTGTTGTCTTCTACAAACTGCCCGGCGGCGTCCCATAACTGGTTTAGAATTTGACTGCGGCTAAGCACTTGACCCTTGTGTGTGGCAAATGTCAGCAGCAAGCGGTATTCAAGTGCAGTCAAATCAAGCGGCGTATCGCCAAGGAACGCCTTGCCCTCGTTAACTTGTATGCGTATATCGCCCAAACCTACAACATCACTGCCCTTACGGCGGCGCAATACCGCTTTTACGCGCGCCAAAAGCTCCCCCATGCGGAAGGGCTTTGTCACATAATCTTCTGCACCAACTTCAAATGCACGTATTATATGTCCTTCTTCGTCTATGGCTGTAAGAAATACGAGTGAAGCACCTGCAGATTTTAGCTTGCTTACTAAATCGAAACCAGAGCCGTCCGGCAGGCCAATATCTAAAATTGCCAGATCAAAAGAGCCCGTAATATTATTTGCTGACATAACATCTTTTGCATGTGTTGGGCGATACCCAGCCTGTTCAAACGCATACATCAACCCGGATGAAATTATAGGGTCGTCTTCGACTAGCAGAATCGTATCGTGCATTAGGGTTGCACCTCACATTTTTTTAGCATAATTTCAAAGCCTTCGCGGGTACACATTTCTGTGCCGTCGCGTATAACGGAAGCAGCAGCAGCGGCAACAGCATAACATATCGACTCTTGGGGCGGCAGTTTTTCTATTGTTGCAAGAATTAAGCCCGCAACCATAGCATCACCCGCGCCCTGTATGCCGCGCGGCTCGATATCTAAAGCCGGGCAAAAGTACGAAGAATCCCGAGTGAGAAGAACCGCGCCGTCTGCCCCCATGGACACACAGGCAAGCTCAACATCAAGAATATCGCGGGTCGGCTCCTTTACACCAAACGCGTTTTCCAACTCGAACAAATTAGGTTTTACGGCATAGGGCTTTACTTTGCCAGTTATCGCGTGGCGCAGGGCGTTGCCATCCGCGTCTAAAAAAACTTTGCCGCTCCACAGGGCAGTAAGTTTTGCATAAATAGTTTCGTCCACACCGGCTGGCAAGCTGCCTGTAAGCACCAAAATGCCATTTGGGTCACTTAATTCGCGCACCTTATCTTCCAGCTTTTGTACATAAACTTCCGGCACAAAACCGCCCGGCTGGTTTAGTTCGGTCATTGTGCCTGTGCTTTCTTCAAAAATTTTGATATTTACCCGCACGGCACCGTCTACAGTTTCAAAATCGTGTGGGATGCCATGCAAATCAAATTTCTCGCGAACTTTTTCACCGCCGTCCACAAAATTGAAGCCTATGCACGATGGACTTAGCCCAAGATTCTTTAGCGCAATAGCCACATTTGTCGCTTTACTTGCCGCGCTTTCGTAAGTGCGGCGCACACGGTTCATCCCACCATAAGTGAATTTAGGGATGTTGTATTGCCAGTCTATGCATGGGTTAAGGTTTACTATGGTAATCAAGCAGCGGTTCTTTGCATTCATTCTTGACTCCTCTGAAAAGCGGCTACGCCGCTTCCCGAAGGAAGCGGAAGCAGGATTCACTCCTGCTCTGTACATTTTGCCTTTGGCAAAATGACAAGGCGGCGGGGCTTTATGCGAACACGTAGCGAAGCGAAGTGAGAGAGGGGCAGCGCCCCATTCTATATAGATGTAAAAAAAGACGCGGTTAGCGTCTTAATTCCTGTCTGTTTTCATACAAAACATCTATAGTTTGCGTGTAGTAGTCAATTATGCGTTTATGTTGCAAATCAAGATTCGCCATGTACTCTTTCATCTGCTTTTCGGCATCTTCAAGCTTTTCATCTACATATGCTGCAGCACCAGCCCTAAGATCCCTGGCACTTTTCTTCGCCTCTTCCACAATATGAGTAGCCTGTTCCGACGCACGCCTAAATAATTCATGGCTATTTGTCATCATTTTAGCCTCGGCATCGGCAGCTTCTAAAATACCAATTGCCTTATGTTCGGCATCGGCTACAATTTTATCATGGTCGCTAAGAATACGCTGCGCTTGACGAATATCATCCGGCAAGTGAAGACGTATTTCGTTAACAATGTCTAAAATACGGGCTTTCTCTACTGATATTTTGCCGGTTAACGGCAGTTTTTTGCTGTGCTCCAGCACATCTTCAATTTCGTCTAAATAATCAAGCAATGCATCCATGCTTATTCACCCTGTCTGATTCGATTTTCCAGTGCCTTTTGCACATGTGGTGTTACCATGTTGCATAATGCAGAGTTGTTGCTAATATGAAACGCCGCTTCACGAACTATACTGCTTGAAATAAATGAAAGCGACGGACTTGCCGTAAGAAAAACAGTTTCAATTGAGGCAACAGAAATCATCTTGTTGCATACTGCGTATCGCGATTCTGCTTCATAATCGCTGGGGCTACGCAGACCCCTGAGTATTGCGGTGGCTTGCTTCTGCCTTGCATACTCCACCAATAGCCCGCTAAACGAGTCTATCTGGATATTTGTAACATGGCCTAGCGACTCCTGTAATAGAGTCATTCTTTCTTTTGTAGAGAAAAGCGGCTTTTTATTAGAATTATCCAACACCGCCACTATCAAATGGCTGGCCAATTTAGCTCCGCGCAAAGCTATATCAATATGCCCCAAAGTTACAGGGTCAAAACTGCCCGGGTATATTAGCGTCACTGGCACACCTTCCTGATAAACATGAAACAATTACGACCATAAATACGTGTGTCGGTTACTTCTAGCCGTAGTGGCATTGCATGTAGTTTAGAATCTGTTTCCGCAATTATTATGCCATATTTGGCTAAAATATTTGTATCTGCAAGCTTATCTATCGTTTCTTGCAACAGCGTTGTGTCATATGGCGGATCCAAAAAAATAATATCAAATTGACGCCCGCTTGCGGACAAACTGTCTATAGCCTTTGCCACAGGCATCCTTAAAACTTCTGCAAAATCAGCCAATTTAGTTTTTTCCAAGTTTTGTGACAAAGCAGAAATTGCGGGGGCGGCATTTTCTACAAAAACGGCTTCTTTCGCGCCACGGCTTATGGCCTCTAGCCCAATTGCACCGCTTCCACAGAATAAATCTAAGAAACGCGCACCCTGTATTTCCCCAGACAGGATGTTAAACAAACTCTCTTTTGCCATGTCAGATGTAGGGCGTGTATCCAGCCCTTTTGGGGCAACCAAAGCTGTTCGTCTGGCTATTCCCGCGATTATGCGCAAAGAAGATACCCCCTCCAAAGACAGCGTACTACAATTATATTCAACTTTCGGAAATATAGCAAATGATTTTGGGAAATTTTCAAAATTTTTATTTTGTTTTTATTTTAATTGCTGCCCCAAATTTAATATCACAGCCTGTTTCACCAATTTGACTGCCTGGGCATACACTAGCACATGCCTAATTTTGGGAGATGAGGGCTATGTGTAAATTCCGTATCCGTGGCAAAAAACGGATTATGGGCGAGCTGTGCATTGGCGGGGCAAAAAATGCCGTTTTGCCAATGCTGGCCGCTATGTGCCTAAACGAAAGCGAAAGTGAAATCCACAATTGTCCACCAATTGCAGATACTTTTGAATCCATCAAAATATTACAAAGCATAGGCTGCAAAGTAGAATTTGACGGCACTCTAAAAGTAGACTCGTCTGGGCCGCTGTCCGCGGATATCCCAGACAAAATCGTCGGCAAAATGCGTTCGTCCATATTATTTATGGGGGCTATGTTGGGGCGGCTTGGCAAAGTAAACATCGCGCTGCCGGGTGGTTGCAAGCTGGGCGTACGCGCCATAGATTTGCATACTTATGGCCTGCAAAAAATGGGTGCAAAAATTTGTATGAAAAATGACAAGTTGTATTGCGAAGCCGAGGAACTAAAAGGCGCGACAATTCTGCTGCACACAGCAAGTGTTGGTGCAACAGAAAACCTTATACTGGCGGCAGTAAAAGCCACGGGCGAAACTGTGATACACAATGCCGCACAAGAGCCGGAAATAATTGATTTGGCAAATTTTCTAACAGGAATGGGCGCCGAAATCCATGGCGCAGGGACGGACACAATTGTAATCCACGGCGTAAAAAAATTGCACGCAGGCAAACCCTATTCAATTATGCCAGACAGGATAGTTGCCGGCACCTATCTTGTGGCCGCCGCAATAACCGGCGGGTTTCTAAAATTGCGCAACGTACGCCCACACGACCTTGACCCAGTGACAAACGCTTTGGTAGAAATGGGTTGTGTCGTCCACTGTGGGAAAAGCTGCATAACCCTTGCCGGCCCGCCACGCCTAAAAGCACTGCCGCGCCTGGTAACAGAGGTACACCCCGGCTTCCCAACAGATATGCAGGCGCAATTTGTTGCCGCGCTTTCCATTGCAGATGGCACTAGCACGGTAACAGAAACTATTTTCGAAAGCCGCCATGCCCATGCCTGTGATTTAAACCGCATGGGGGCAATGATAAATGTCTCGTCAGACTCACGGACATTCACAATCCATGGCAAGCCCGCACTACAGGGAACAACAGTAAAAGCCCATGATTTGCGAGGCGGCGCGGCTTTAATACTGGCCGGGCTTGCCGCAGAAGGCGAAACTATAGTGCTTGACGCAGAGTATGTACAGCGCGGATATGCCAACATCGAAAAAGATTTGACTGCTTTGGGCGCAGATATTGTGCTGGAAAAGTAAAAAAATGGGCTGCCCTGAAACTTTCCACCATCCTGGAGCGGAGCAGCTAAAAAAAGGAAATGGCAAAATAAGCCTGTCCGAAAGGATGGGCTTTTATCGTGTATGACAATGAGGCAAAGCGTGGTTAGGCGG
>Ga0131853_10001421_pt1 | contig 42887 bp, 25 predicted proteins | sample TergutLab28metaG_FD_92764 | JGI IMG/M metagenome (GOLD analysis project Ga0131853, IMG submission 92764) | Labiotermes labralis P1 segment gut microbial communities from Petit-Saut dam, French Guiana - Lab288 P1 (version 2) (version 2) | ecosystem: Host-associated > Arthropoda: Insects >...
CACCCACCCACCCCAAATAATGACAAACCACCCCACAAACCACCCCCCAATAGCATGCGGGTTTTTGGAAAATTGTTAAGAGAGAAAAAAAAATATTAATAAAAAGGGGGGGGGGGGGGGGGGGGGGGGGGGGGGGGGGGGGGCATTAATTCCCCAGGCCGGACCATATTACGTATGTATTTGTCTTTCTTGGTAGTATCAATATTTGCCGATTGTACAAACTAACCCTTTCAGGCCAAGCCTAAGCACTCTGCAACTGACAGCCTTTCCGATTTAGTGTAAATATTGTTAGCTGGTCCGGTCTTTCTGGGGTGCACGAAGAAATTTTTTCACTGGGGCCCGAACCCACTCTCCGCGGCCCTGAGGATTGTCAGTGTTGCGCCCAACTGTAAAACCGGAGCACTACCTACTGTCGGCTGTCTGCGACCACTTATTCAATTCACCTACCCTGCACGCACCGAGAACCTCTCCTCTAACCGTAACTTTACGAAACGTCACACGAAGACAAAAACATTCATCATAAGAACATCGAGCATTAATCATATAGAAAAATCAGCTAAGTCTGGATGTTGCTGACATCGGTGTATGACATTCTTCTAGAGTGATAGTGATTATCTCCACAGTCGTTTCAAGCCACGCCAGCCGAGGTTGTGATAACAGCTCTACGAAGGGGTTCAAAGGAGTAGAATACCTTACATTAACCTGTCCCTGATAAAGGAATTAACACCAGGTTCCGAAACTTTGTGGTTTGGAAAAACTAGAAAGGTGTACAATGCCCAAAATAGCACTGTAAACGATGTCTAATGTAATAGCCTATATTGTGCAAACTTTTGAGTGAATCCTTTCTTTTTTACGAATGTGACAGGGTTGATAGCGACACAAATGTGTTATGTGTTAGTGCACGAACTACGTTCCATGATCAACACCTTTCACGTGACATTCCTCAACTCTCTCGCTACTTCTGCGGCTTAGAAACGTTTGAACTATTGAAAACATTTCTCGAAAAATTGTACGGACATTATCCCCACTTTAAAAGAAGTAGAAACGTGAGATCCGTATCATAAATGACAAGTTACTTTTCTGCGTGCCATTTTCTCTTATTTCTTGGAAATCGACGCTCAAAAAGAAAAAATAAGTTCCTCAGAAAAGCCAATATATATTAATTCCGAAGTATAGCGATGGCTCAAATATTCCACAGCAAATTATAAGCATGTGCTTCCATTCATTGGCATAAAGTCTCTACTACGTAATGATGGCAAAGTTGTCATTTACGCCACTGAAATGCTGTAGATAAGATTTCATTTTGTTTTCCCCTGTCTGTAAACAACTCAATTTGCCACTTCGATATACGTAATAGGAACTCCAATTTGAGAGGTCAAATAGAATGAAAATTTTTCACACAATAGCTTTACAAAATTTAAGTCCATTGAAACATATGTAATGTCAATTCAATACACTACAGGACATTAATTCACCTACATTCTCTTACGTATAAATTTTACGAAATACATATATATATATATATATCTTTGCCGCCTGGTTACGGTCTATCTTTAATGATTACATCAAATATCGTCTCCGACAGTATTCTTTCCCCCGCAAAATGTTGTAGTTGGGAAGAAACAGCTGTTGTTGGCCTCGAATCTGACATTTCACGATGAGATGTGTTTCAAAGGCTACGACCCTGTTTTCATCTACTTAACTCTTCAGAGCATAGCTATCATTATACATGCCAAATGCCTTGCCATCAATACAGTCTACACTTTTCCCACATAATGAGCGTATTTATGTATTTCGAATGATTCTCACAGTCCATGTTCTTGACAGCACTATTAACACAAACACAACACGTTTCCCTTGAGACAGGACCTTTGTTTTAAATATTGTTTTGAGGTATTTAAGGCTTGAACAGGACAAGGACTACAGTATGCGAAGATCCCTAACGATGTTTCTTTTAAGGAGAAAATGGCCACGTTACACACCTCGTAACCAATGTTCCGAATTCCCGAGTCAAACTAAACGAACAAAATAATATATAACGGGTAGGAGACCATACTGAGATTTACCAACTACCACAAATTCCAGTTTCTCCCGGTCGTCAGCAAAGAGACACAACACAACACACAAAACACAACACAGACAACACAACCTGCAAGCACCACACCTCGATGCGATCTGTCAGCACAAAGCAATATGGCCGCGGGAGAAGCCTCAAGCGTGACGCCATTGTTTAGTGTCCCCGTTGTTCCACTGACATCGCCATGTCTCACGGGTTTGAAACCCTGCTACGGCACCCAAATCGAACACGAAGAGTAGACAACATGCGAATTTTCTGTCCATCTGTACAGCGTACAAATCTGGTGGCAATATCTCTACAGTACTTTTATTTCTCACAGGCCCTCAATACAACTCCTTCCATTATAACGTAAATGCGCCACGATTGCTCTCTGAGTCGTTACAGTATTTTACTTTGTTAAATGTTAAAGCTGGGAATAAATCACTAACCTACTAACATCATGGTGTATGGCTTTACACAAAAAGCTAACAGTCGCTCATCCGTCCACGACATTCCTCGAAGTTTATGGCAACTGAAGATTTTTTAACGAGTTTAACAAAGTCCACCCGCAACCCAACGACTGACAAGTTATTTCAGACTACAATTTTAGATTCTATATACTTAAGATACATTTTAATATTATCCTTCCATCTACGCCTAGATTTCATATTTACCTAACGATATTTTTATGCATTTCTCTTATATCCCTTGCATGGTACGCATCCCCAAACATTTCCTTCATAGTGGTCTACTGTAAGGCGCTACCACAGAACGTATCTGGATAGACTTAGAAAAACCAGGATGAAACGCAGTAAATATAGCATGTCTCCGAGTTTAAATTCAAAGCTGGAAATTCAAGAAAACACGAAGCAAGGGTGCTAATAGCCAGACCATGAAATCTGATGGGGGTACCCACTGGACAGGTGCACACGTGGATGACTGAGCTGATGGGAAGCGACTGGCCGCCAAACTGAAAATGAAAACTGGAAATAAAATTACGAGATATCCTTTTGCCGTAACACAATATCCGGCGACCGCGAACTGCGGAAACGAGGCAGTTCAGCTAACTCACAGGCCGAAACAATTGTCTTGCAGTGTTTGCCAGTCTCTCCAAGCGAATATCCGACGAGGCCACTGACTCCCTGCTGTTATGCAACAATGAGGTACATCCCTGCCATGTAAGCTCTCCATTGGCCCACTCAGGACAATCATGTTATCTAACATCAGATCAGCCCTTTCCTTTGCAAGCACAAATAACTCCTTAAGAAACACGGGCCTATATGATCTGGATTTCTTTGGTGTTTCACTAAATGCTTCACTCCATACAACCGTTATGTGGACATTGTTTCACTCTTGTATTTTGGCTTAATTCCTTCTTTTTGTTCCTCAGATGTCTACCAGCTACATTGCTTTGGTTTGGATTCTGTAACCACTGCATTTTAACCTGCTTTCTTGGATCTAAAAATCGTAAACATTCTTCGCCAAGCCATGGTATATGCTGTTTCAATTCATACAGACCTAGACTCCCTTTAGCTGAGGTTCTGATGTTCTCTTTTATGTTTTCCTAAGCACAATTTATGTCCTCGCTATTACTTAAGTTCTCCAAAGCTGCAAAACTATTTTATATCTTAAGCCGATACTGTTTCCTAACCTACAGCTCCCTGAAATTCCTGAGATTAAATCCTTCTACATCCAACTTCTGTGCTCCTTGTTTAAGTACCGCCCATCTTTCCCTAACCTTTGCAATCACCAGATAGTGATCAGTATCATAGTCAGCTCCCCTGAGAGATCATACATCGAGTACACTTGAATTCCACCTCCTACCTATCAATATGTTAACAGCCTGGTTGTGAGTCTTCCCATCAGGAGAGGTCCAGGCGTATTTATGAACGTTTCGGTGTGCGAACATCATGTTCTTAACAACTAGTTTTTTATGTGGTAAAGTTTATTGTTCTAACAACATTATAATTATTATCCTGATGTAGACTGTCATTCCCAATTGTCAGTTTGAAAATATCATCTCTCCCTAATTTTGCATGAAAGTCTCTTCACAGAATTTTCAAACAGTACTTAGGAAAATAATCGAAAACCTGTTCTAATGCCTCATAGAACCTTATCTTTTGAATCATCACTTTGCTCCTCACTTGGTGCACGCACATAAAAAACAACGATATTACATCAGTGACCTCTCAGAACTATATATGACATCCTACCACTAACAAATTCTACTCTCTTAACTGCTGATACTATTCTGTGGTGTACAAAAAAAATATGTACCCGATTGATGATTTTCGTTTCCTTTTTACAAAAAAAAATATAATCAACTGCTCTTACAATATCCCATTTGTCCCACCTAACCTCTTGTACACCTACTAAATCTAATTTATATCTTGCTACTGTCACATGGAGTTAGTTGGGTAAAAGGATAAATGTGGAAAAATGTACATGCACTGAACAACAAACATGTTTCAAATGTTACACTATCAATTACTATAAAGAAGACAACTTCCTCCAACCATTCCGGGCCGACCAACAGAACAACGGACACTTTGTTGAACGGACAGTGCGGAATGAAATGCGGAATGAAGCAGCGCTCGACACAAACTTGCACAGAGAAGCGGTGATACTTGGGCCAGCTCTTACGTAAAAACTTCACGCCTGTTAGTACCCTCCAAAGAATAATGCTCAGTGACATAAGACTGAAACAAAGAAACAGAGAAAGTAATAAAAACGCCAAATTAAAGAAAGAATTAGAGAAAGGCACATTTACAAGCACTTTCTTGTCTAGAATAGCGATTTAGACCAATGGTGACGGTAAACAGCAGAACGCACGACGCATTCGACGTCCTAGCGTTATTGTTCAGCAAGTTGAGAGCAATATCACAAACCAACGAACGTCGCGCGATATTGTCCGTAGTCCCTGTATCTCGTTAGGGAGAGCCCCGAGACCATCTGTCATGCAAGACATTCGGCGGTTTTGCTCAGTCATTCCGGGCAAAAACTGTAATTTTAGCTATGAACTAGGAAGCGTTGTGACTAGGATACGAGCTGGACTGAGGATTCAGGATTTGATCCCCAGCAGGGACAATGATTTTTCTCTTCTGCAAAGTATACGTACCAGACCTGACTACCACTCCACCACATATACGACGGAAAACGGCACTCTCTGTCGAAGGTAAAGTGGCCAGGCGCCAAGCTGACCATTCACCTCCATCCGGTGCCAAGGTTAAGAACGCGAGCAGCGCTATTACCCGCGTTATTTAACGACCCCGTCGATTGCTAAGATTATATAGCGTCGGTGATAAATAATTAGGCACGGCGCACTGGTGGGAACTACGCTAACATGAGACAACGGACTTACTCGTGACACAACCTGTCCCATTACCACTTCGTCCACAAATCCCACAGAAACCGACGTGGGATTGAACTCGGACTTCAGAGGCGAGGGATTGCGACAAATCGCCTACTCCACGGCAAGATCACATGTGGTTAAAGCTCGTCTCCCAAATACATATTTGTGGCACCATATTTACGCACTGTAATTCACATTACAACACGACCGCTTCTTGACACACCCTTCCCAGTTCATCCATCACTAATCAACCCGTCATTCAATGATATATAATATACATACGCTATCGTCAGCACCTTACAGTCGACCCTGAACACACATCAAACCACGTACGCCGCGTTAATACCATAACTTCCGGGTGCTTCATAGACAATACGCATTGCCGGACGCACGGTGACCTACGACCAGAACAACCTGTCCGAAGTTGTCTTGTCGAATCTGCTGCAGTAATCGGGCGAACGGAACAAACAAATGACGACGCGAAAAAACGCAAAACGGTACAGGCGTAACAAATTTCGAATACGAAAGAGAATAGCACGTTTTAAAGCTATAGCGATCAAAACACAGACAACGAACAAACTGCGAATGTCTATCCCATCAACGACATCTGCCACGGCAGCGTGGAAAAATGTGGGCTGTACAAGAGTGTCGCCAACTAGTAGCGACCAGGAATGCTACAAACTGCGATCTTAATAAAACACATCCAGTTGTGTTTCGTAAATTACGTAAGGACAATAATGCGGTAAACATGTGATTATAAAAATAGCTTATTTTTGTAATAAAAACTGCTGTGCTGACATTGCATTGTTCTTGTTATTGTACCTACTAATTACGGCTAACAGAGCTGCACCACGACCCATTCCAGTGGTGAATGCAAGGTCTATTGTGAGAGACATCGTCCAAAGGTTGCTTCAGACGCTGTGCCAAGTGATAATTTCATACCGTACAACGCTGCCGAAAATAAGAATACCTCGTACGATTATGTTTGAAAAGTTGTGAAGGTGGCCGCACGGTCTAAGGCATAGGTCTGCTGCCGCTCGATTGCTGGGATCGCAAGTTCGAACCCCGCTGAGGGCATGGATGTTAATCTCTTGTGTTTGTTGTGTGTTGTGCAGGCAGCGGTCTCTGCGACGAGCTGATCACTCGTTCAGAGGAGTCCAACCGAGCGTGTGTGTGTCTAATTGTGAGTGATTTAGAAACCTCGACAGTGAGGGGCCCTGGGACGGATATGGAGTGTTGCGCCACATGAAAAAAAAATTGTAAAGGATGTAACGAGCCGTGGCATGATCTCAGGGGGAGGATAATGGCTTAGAAGTATTGCGGTATACCGCAAAACACAGCAGACACGATGGCCAGTGGCACAGCCAGGGGCACGAAACTGATATCCGAAAATATATGTTCAGTACAGATCACAAGAAACTTTGTTTGGATTAAATCGCTGACCTTAAATGCCATATCTTAGAAATAAAACCGTTTGCATTCTTTGTTTCCAACCTACAGAGCATGCTTTATCTGCGCGTGATAACAATACTGATAAGCCGCTGAATGCTGTGAAAATAACGCATTTTACATGGATATGTTCCTGAAAATTTAAAAAAATAATAAGCACATTTGCGTAACACAGTGCGTTGTAGCGTGAGAAGCAGGTTCAGGTCACCCCATGGCATGCCTACGCAGGAATAAAGGGGAGGTACAGGTGAAGCTCCTACGATTCGTAACCCGGCACTAGAAAGGTTGTACACCGATAAAGAATCGGCACCCGCTGTACAGGAGGGCGGGTGGGCTTCGGGGCCGATCTGGACGGGTGCGGAAAATATCGCCCCATACCGTGATTCGAACCCGGACCGCCCAGCTCGTAACGGGTCTCTATTCCGACCACGCTATCCTTTCCGTCAAGAAACACAACAACAACAACAACAACAACAACAACAACAACATACAACATTTTGATACAGAACTGCCATAGAAGTAAATCACTTGGAGCACAATCCGTAACCAAATAATTCTTAGCAAAACCGTGAGGATGTGTACTGGGCAGATGTGAGTCACAACAAATAAAACTACAAAAACCCAGTGGTCAGTATAATAAACTAACCCAAGGGAAGTTACCAAAGCCGTTGTCTTTCTACAAAAATTCACAGGAAGACCATACTGTACCGCTTTCTTCAATGCACAGTCAACAGCCCTCTTAACTAGTGAGTACGGGCTCCGTTTCCTCTTAAGTAAAGTGGTTGAAATATTAAGCTGCCTACTCACATCCAACTAGTGTCGATATTACGAATTCGTGAAACTAACCCTCCACTCATCACACACATAACACGGTGCCTAATGCAAAACATGGACAATGCCTTTGTTTTTACCTTGAACTTTACATTTGCCCTTACTTCCATACCCAAACAGTGGACACTGACCGCACGCACTCTCACCCTTTGCCCCCCGGTTAAGCACTGCATCACGGCACACAACCTGCAGCTACTGACCCGGTGTCATTAGTCCATCACGTACATGTTCTACGTTCTAAACCTGGCACTGGTCGTACAAGATAAAAAAAAAACCCGGATCGCCTTCCTGGACCCGAACCGTTGATTTATCGACACGAATCGAAAATCGTACCCGGTGCTCTTTAATTTTTGAACAGACATAAAGAAGGGCCTCATATCATTGAAATTTCCGGTACAATTCTGAAAGCTTTCTTAGTACCAACCAAAAGCAAACAGCTATTCATTAATATTTGAATAAAGGTTGACCAACTAGATGACACTTGCTTTATTATCTACTGCTCAACATGTTTCAGGCGTTAATACGTCCATCTTCAGGAGCTTGCGGCTACTTGTTGCTTTGTGTAGGCTGATTTGAGGCGTGCTGGTGTTATGTAGCGGGATACCACATCACCAACAGACAATCCCGCTACATAACACCAGCACGCCTCAAGTCAGCCTACACAACGCAACAAGTAGTCGCAAGCTCCTGAAGATGGACGTATTAACGTCTGAAAGATGTTGAGCAGTAGATAATAAAGCAAGTGTCATCTAGTTGGTCAACCTTTATTCAAATATCAAGATGATGCACAGTCCAATACGCATAAGAAGCTACGCATTAAATTTATGAAATTGAAACTGAAATAATTAACACAGAACTCAGTTTCGGGGAAAGGAAAGACCTCCGTATTCAGGCGAACGTCTAAAACACAATGATAGAATATAATTGTTTGTTTTCTTCTTTACCACATACCCAGTCAAATTATCGAACACATGTCCCAGTAACAGTCGCAACACTATGTCAGCGCATACCTCACCAATCATTTGCTGCATAATATTCATCACCTGCTGCTCGAAACGTCTCCTTTCACTTGGCCGCTGTCCTTGTGATTGGTAGCGTAAGGACCATGCAGCCAGCTAACAAACTCTTCCCACCACAACAGAAGAACTTCTACAGTTAGTTTCCGACGGCGGTACGGTCTTCACAAGGGGCGAGTGATACGGCCGCACCGGGCAGCAGAGTCCAAGGGGCGGCAAAATGAATAATAAAAATAAAAACAAAAAATTCTGAACAAATTATAAATATCTGAGACAAATAAAATAAACTTCAATGAATAATTCTGATTTTTTAAAGTTCGTAATTTCTGTCAGGGGCGTACATTGTTATCGCTCGCCAGGGGTATCGAAAAACCTAGCTATGGCAATGACCTTCACACCAAAATCACAAACAAAACCGCCCGCTTGAAAGAGGACATTTACAGAGACGAGTTATAAAAATCACGCGTCCAACGTTTAGTGAGATTCGCGCTGACGGTTTTTAAACTGTCGTAGGAACACGTTATGTCCACTGATTGGACTACTGGGTTGTGTCAAAGAAGAATGTAAATAATCGTTCTGTAAAATTTTGATTTAGAAGCAAGCCTGAAAACGGAGGCCGATCCTGTCGCCGAAACGTCGTTTTATGTTAATTATATCAACTTTAATATATCAGACGAAGGAAAAGGGCCAGCGTCTTAAAGAGTTCAGATGTTGCGGCCGTCCAAATTTCACCACAACACTAAATTGTCCGAATGTCTCAGCAGATGCATGGCCTTACTTCAGCGAATATTCCATTTAGGAAGCCTAGAGACACGGGTACAGGTTTACCGGAAAATTTACTACAATAGTAGCACGACAGACACTTCAGAAAGTCTATTAACACTGTTTATCAGTATTGTTCTATACCTGGTGTTAACTATGCACTGCTCTGGAACACCTTAGCACTACCGTCTCTTTATTAACATCACAGTCTGTCATGTAACTAACCCGGCGCGTATGAAGGCACGTACACAACTTTATTTGAACCCAGCTTAAGCTAGCTTCGGGACCACTTGCCTTATTAACTCACACAAAAGATGAATCCTCAGTTATCTTATGGTAGAAACTTAAAGAGTACATCTTTGTTTGTAAAGAATCTGCGTGACAATACGTCGCTAACCCTTAGCTAAAGAGACGCCGAATCCCTCTACGCGACACATTATGTCATAAAAGTAACAAGAGCGCCTTTACTCGCGATGTGTCCTCAACCTTGAAGTCCGCACCCCACAGCGTGGGCAATACACCTCGATCCACTGTGCCAGTATATCATATACAGAACATCATCCGTTTCGAAATTCTAATAAACTTATAAATACTCAATCCAAATGTAAATTTACCCTATCCACCGAGTACACCTCTGATCTGGTCTCGAACCAAAAATCATCGGCAACACTGTGACATACCACTGTCAGAATCTTACAGAGGATTAACGAGGCTCTGCAAATAGAAGGCTGTGAACAGTTAACATTGGACAGTCATTTGCCACAAACAAGTTGCCCTCCTCAGAATATTCACCTCATTTGTTCTGCATGAGAAGACAAAAAAGTGTTGGAAACGGTCCTCATACATGGGCACACACATCGCGTCTTAATGGACAGAATACCAGATCAGTCGAAGTCAGTTCACCGGAAAAAAAGTCTCTTATATGACATTTTGATGACAAAGTAGAGTTATGTCATCGAATTTGTCAAACGGTACCACACCGTCGTGCGTTGTGTATTTAACATGGATGAACTATTTCAAATCATTATCGTAAATCCTGTCAGCAATAAAGAAATTTCTCCAAATTCTCCATACCGGTTCTGGAGCCCATCCAACCTCCATATGGTAACGGGGATCTTTCTTTGGGGGTAAAGCGGCCGAGGCCTGAGGCTGATCACTTCTGCCCATTTACTGCTCAGGTTAAAAGTGGAGCCATGCCTCTACTCCCTTTACATGCCTTCAAGGTGTACATAGAGACAACTTGCCTTTACAACTTACTTTAATGTGCACCTTACCAACATTTGATCCACTCTGTATGACTGACGATTTCGCACGGTGCATCGAGCCACATTATTGTGAAGCTACCCACAGTTTCTGTAGTCAAACAGAACAGAGATAGTCAATGTCCCCCTCAAATGTCCAACGTGCATTACACTCCCTCATCTAGTAAGTGCTGTAGAACGTACTGCAACTACAGGTTTGTAAAACTGTACGAAATTCAACCCTAATTCGGCAGCGGAACTTTATACTCAGCAAAGGCAGACGCAGCGTTTTTGCGTGATTTCAGGCTTCCGCCGTGAAACAGATGAGAACAGCGCTCTTCTGGGTTATTACGCAGCGAGTAGTGGTAATTTATTACCGACGTTTCGGGACAACCTATCGGTCCTATCTTCAAGGGTCAAGATTCTGGACCCTTGAAGGGCGCAGGTCTCACGGTGTAACTGGTTATTCTCCTTACACCACACTGCTTCCAGAGTACCACTACGTAACAACACAAAATCTCATAAAACAAAATGACAACAACATCCAACGGCAGTTGATGTCTTTATCACTATAACACCGTTGCAAATGTAGCAATGTGCAATTACTTTGGTATGACAGCAAAAAAGGAAAAATTATTTGTGCAAATAATTAGTGCAAGCTCAGACAATTTTTATTAGCACACATCTCAAAACATTTTATCTTCCTTTATCCCATGCACAACTACAATAATTAAAATATACGATATTATAATTCGACCTGCATTTTTATGTGGATGTGAAACTTGGCCTTCACCCGAAGGGAAAATAGACCTTAAGATTTCAACCTATCTAACCAACTATTCATGCCCTAAAATATAAAAACATAATTGTTTGTGTTTTAATTTCTAGTGCATGAACAGTTGGTCAGATAGGTTGAATTTGATGTCATGCACGATGCATACAATATTAATACTTTAAGGGTGTCTAAGAAAAGAAAAGGAAAGTGAAATAAAGGATGGTGATGAATCTAACACATCGAATGATTTCATAAATTGAATTTTCATCACGTATTCCAAGATTGCTTAAGATAGAATGTAGCCTTTTCCCATTTATGTCTAGGTTTCGTTCAGGCTTTGAGACAATTTAAATATGGCGTTTCCACCTTGACCATGCCTGCTGCATGCCTTACCCGCGTTTTCCTTCATTACGTCACTCTTAATATTAAACGACGAATACAATATATGTAGCTACTTATCATGTCCTTTCCTCCAGCGTCTTGTTACGTTTTTAGGCGCGTTCGCAAAATTGTGAAAAGCGACGACTAGCTTCGTCATGTCTGTCCGTCCGCATGGAACAACTCGACTCCCACTAAACGGATTTTCATTAAATTTGATATTTCAGTATTTTTAAAAATTCTCTTTAGAAAATTCAAGTTACATTAAAACCTAACAAGAGTAACGGGTACTTTACATGAAGGCCAATAAACATTTATGATTATATCTCGCTGAATTCTTCTTACAGTGAGAAATGTTTCAGGCAAACGTTGTAGAGAAAATCAAAACACACATTTGATATTTTGTAACTGAATTTTTTTTTTCGAAAATAGTGTTATTTATGAGATAATTATAAAAATATTGTACAGCCGGGCAGGCCACAGATGACAATACGACGCATGCGCTTTGTATGCAGGATACCTAGGCTACAAACACACACTAGGAATAAGTAATAATTATTGTTTTTCCACGGCATAAATGGTTAAGCGAACCCGCCTCAACGTTACGCTATATGTACATTGTCTGCCGTGTCGTTCTTATGTTCGAATATTTTAATCAGCACTTTTTAGTCGAACAAACGCAATGTATGTTCTTCGCATAGGGGGGTAGACAAGACAGCTCGTAAAGTTAGATATTTATGTTTAGGTCTATGGAAATGACATCGATAGCCACAAACCAAATCGGAGTTATTACTGAATACATGAACATAAAACCTGTTCAGGTGTACGAAGTGTCAACTGACAAAACCTTCTGCGTTCCACGCCTGTACTTTCCCCACGACTAACATACGAGGGCAGTCCATTAAGAAACCGAACTTTTTTTTAAATTTATTGCTTCACTTACAACTTAATCAAACTTGTCATTTTCAAAGTACTCCCCTCCACTCTTGATACACCGCTCCAAACGGTTTTCCCATTTCTGGAACGCGTTCTGGAACGTGTTTTGCGGCACTGCGCGAAGGTCCCGTACCGAATTTTCTTCTATCTCCTCTACCGTCTGAAATCGGCGACCTTTTAGTGAGGTATTTCCACTTCGGGAACAAAAAAAAGTCCGCAGGGGCCAAATCTGGACAGTAGGGTGGCTGGGGGACAACAGTCGTCTCATGCTTCGTCAAAAATTCATGGATAAGGAGCGACGTATCAGCAGACGTGGCACAAATTTTGCGGCAACACGATGCATCTTCCGTTTTTCGGTTAAAATCGTGTGGCACGAACTTTTACAGATTCCTACTTCTTCGGCAACTTCACGGACAGTTAGGCGACGATTTTGACGATCACAGCAAGCACTTTCTCAACGTGATCGTCGTCCATTGACGTGGAAGGCCGTCCAGATTTGGGGTCGTCTTCGATGGACGTTCTGCCCGGTTTGAAACGCTGATACCACTGTGGCATTGCGTATGGATCAAACAGTCCTCTCCATAAGCCTGTTGTAACAACTGAAAAGTCTCTGTAAAAGTTTTTCCCTATTTGAAACAGAATTTGACGCAAACGCATTGCTCCTCAAGATCCTTCAATTATCAACTTGCAAAAAATCGCCGAGAGTACTAAACACACACTCATTCAAACGCGTATAACTCGATGATTAATTGACATGGCATGATGCTGATAGTGTCAGGATGAAGCTTAAAGTCCCCGCTACACAACGCCACCATCGCGAGCGTGCTGCGCGCGCTCACTGGCTCGCTATTTCACAAGTTCGGTTTCTTTATGGACTGCCTACGTAATTATTGCAATTACGTCCTTCCTTGTCGACAGCTGACAAGATGAACAAACGCCGACAAAGTCCCTCTTTATGAAGTGCCGTATGTCTACATGAACCGTACATAGTGGGCATTGCTGGGAGGAGACGAGTGGTGTGGCCGTCCCGGACTGCACAGCCGTACAGGCGGCAAAATGGGCCGCAAAATGGATATTTTAATTGAAAAAAATATTGATTTTATGCCCTCAAGCTATTTTAAATTGATGGGCTAACAACAGTAAAATTTTAAAAAAAAAATTTTTTTAAGTTTAGTTCACAGTTTCTATGATTAGTCGCCCCGGATGCCAAAAGCCAACCTACGCCACAGGCTGTAACTAAAGGCAACGTTAGCTATCACATTTAAAAATTCTGCATTTATGTTGCATATTATCCTCACCTTAAACTGCGACAGTGCCCATACACAATATTAACCGACCGAATCCGGAATGGATACATAGTCGACGGCATCTAACTTCGGAGGACCGGATAAGATCCTAGGCCAATCCACTTGTGACTTATGGTGGATTAAGTGGCACTGGGACAGGTTTTTCTCCTAGTATTTCTCTTTTACCCTGTCATTATCGTTCTCCAACGCTCCATACTTATCTTCCTCTTATCATTCTGATCAGAAGGACAGGAGGGCGAAAGCAGAGAAGCTTCAGGGAGAACTGGAAATATGAGCACTTTCACATTTTTTTATATTTGGAGTGACTGTATCTGCTGTCCAGGCGTCGTCATTATGGTAACCCAGTGGCCCACTGCTTTTTATATCGTTGCTTTGCACTTTCCTGTCTATCTGTAAAACTGTTGTCACTTTTACTTTCAAAACACTCTTCCTTTTACAAATAATGTGCACAGAATTTTATCCAGTTTACATTCTATCGATTCTATTCTTGTTTATCCCTTCTGTCAGTATCCACTTTCTGACATCTTGTAATCATTACCAAACAACACCTGTTGCTGCTGTTATACTGCATGGTATGTGCAGTTGCGCTGAAAGAACAAGCCACGGATACGTCCAGGCACAATGTAGTATCCATCCAGTGACTCAAAGTAACATATTGATATTCCTCACATCTACATCAAGGTGACCCGTGTGGTCTCTCACTTTAAGTTTTCCGATAAAAATCCTGTAACCGTTTGTTACCCTACCTTCACCGAACATGTCACATTTCATTTAAATAATAGAGGCAATGTATGTATAATGTACCTTGTGGAGGTTTCGCGTAATGTTTATACTACTTAGGTCTTCACGCAAAGTGCCTTATATTTTTGCCCGATCGTAACGAAATTTGGGTTTATCGCTAGATTTCGGTGAAAGTTCGCAATACAAAATTTCACGGAAATCCGTCTAGTGGCAGCCGCGCTGATACATACGGACGGACAGATGGGGACACAGACGGGCAGCCGTGACGCAGGCAATAGGCGCTTTTCGAGACCATGCGAACGCGCCTAAAAACAGGGTGTGGTGATATGGACTGAATTTATCAGGCGTGGGATACAGAATAACAGTAGACCCTTTTGAATACGACAACAAAATTTGGGTTCGTTAACCCTTTGAAGCAAAGAACCGACCGGTCCAACACTAAAATCTTCATTTTGGCCAGGCAGTATAGTTGTGTGTTCCGAACGACTCTTACAATAAACACCGACTCTTTCTCTACACAGAATTAACCGAGTGGTTACTGTTAATCTTCTCTGTGAGGTACGAACTAAATCTTCATGAAAAACCAATATAAAGCCCATTGACTCTCAGCGGGCCTTATACAGTTACTTGAGAAGTATCTGACGCCTATGTCATTTGTACAAATATTTTTTCTACGCAAAATCTTATACAACATGTTAAAGAAGTCTTTACAAATTTAAGTCACTCTATGTAGCAAATATGGTTCGGACATCATCAAAGGATGGATGATGCAAGAAGCACCAAGAAAATACACCAAAAAAGACTTAAAGGGAGATCCAAGAATAGACGGAGATATTATGTAAAAAATGATAAATGGAGACAAATAGCGTGGGATATGGATGGATGGAGGAGAGCAACTAGGGAGGTGCTCATCCTTTTTGAATAATGCAGCCACAGAAGAAGATGCAGAAGAGGAGAAGGAGGAGGAGAAGAAGAAGAAGAAGAAGAAGAAGAAGAAGAAGAAGAATATGATGATGATTATGATGATAATGATGATAATGATGTAACAAATATTTCCTTATAAATTCATATACGTTTCGTAAATAAGTGCCTGAAGTAAACTACTAATTTCATTAATTCTAGTTATTAGCAAGTGTATCATATTCATTCAAATTTTATACCACGAAGCGAACAAACGTGCTTTCGAACTCACTAAGACCCACTTCTGCGAGCTAGTTTTCGAGGCGATAAGTTGATGCGCATTTTTAAACTTCGTGCATCGTTTATGCCTCAACTATTCGAGGGATTAAAGTCAGAGTCAGAGTAAACGAATCCTGATATCTTTCACGAAATCAACGCTGAAAGGTTTTGCGGCAAGAGCAGAACGAAGTTCAACTAAACTCTACGATCTTGTAATACAGAAGCAAATTTTACATCACATTTTGAAGAGCCTGGAATCGAAGCCAGTTCCCTTATAGAAAGCTTCAAAGCGCCGTTAAAATCTGTGGGTCTTCAAGGATCACACTCTCAACGTAAAAACTCCCCAAGCTATTGAAACATGCTAACATCACCGCTGATGTTATGACGCTATGTAACATTCTCCGTTACCAACTACAGACATTGTCAGCCCTAAAATTGTTGACGGTGACACACGTACACACATCCACATACCAAAGGACTGTATACTGTACAACACAGTAGATGCAGATTAATTATAGATTCCACTGGTTCAGAGCGGGAACTCTCCACGATATGTGCTCTAAGCGGTCCATAGTCTCTGCAACTTCAACGTACCCAGTCTCTGCCAATTCTAACATCAACGCTGGACCCCACACGCCCCGAAGCAAGAGTGGGGGGCATTGCACTGCCCGTTCAAGAAGCAACAGATATGACGCAAGTCTGTCTACTCCCACGCCTCGTCTATCCGGACGAGTGGCGATAGTTCGGGCGGTGACCCACTTGCGTAACCAGCGGCTTCCTATCGGATCGGCGTTAATGGAGTTACGAAAACAGATACACGTAATGTCGAAACTCTTCATGGAACTGGACCCATCCCGGCCCCATTCGTCCAGCAAAGGTCCATGTCGTCTATAATTCAAAGTCTAGGTGTTTGTTTCTTGGCATTCTGTCGATGTCCTATACTGCTGCTATTTTTAATTCCCTTAATGCGTCCCCATTTATTTTACGATCTATTCGAGAATATTTTCCCTTTGTCTCGTAATTATCAACACGGCGGCTGCAACTGTGGCATTAAGTTAGCTTGCACTGTCAAGTTTTGTTTCCCAAAGAAAGTGACGGTAAGGCCTATTGATGCCTTATAATTTAAGCTGATGATGCTTAGTACTATTATGAAGCTACCGACATAATAATAATAATAATAATAATAATAATAATAATACCGAAAACATCCATATTGGGCACTACACACGACTTCGAAAATACTAATGTAAAAGTACAAAACGTTTATCATAGGAAACAGTATTACATGTACCAGATAGGGTGACCATAGTATAGGTGCAACATTACATACCCTAGAAACATGTTTAAATATACAATTGTGTATCAGTCAAGCACAACAAAACTTCATTAAGTTTATTATTGCATTAGGGCAACATGTTTCGATTCTTATAGAATCATCTTCAGGCCCTTCTAAGAATACAGATCCTTACTTAGCAATGTTTAAAACGCACTGTGGGATCCCAAACGGTTACATCCCACAGCGCATTTTAAACATTGCTAAGTAAGGATCTGTATCTTAGAAGGGCCTGAAGATGATCCTATAAGAATCGAAACATGTTGCCCTAATACAATAATAAACATAATAAAGTATTGTTGTGTGTGACTAATACATTATTGTGTATTTAAAATGTGTTAAACACTTCGCGATGGTAAACATAAAAAAATGGAAACATGGGTTTTTTCTGGTATAAAGGTGATAGCACATACATGATGCTGATGATAATAATAATAATAATAATAATAAAGTTAAAAAGACTTCACTACAACGCAAACAGCAACAAATAGGATAAAAAGTGATGGTAAATTCATCTTTTTCTTGACACATTCCACAATTATTTTATTACAAACAAAGACAGAGATGTGTTTTATTTAAAAACGACCTCAAATAATTTAATGCAGTGAATCCCGTTATGTTTGTGGAACATTAAAAAAATCGCTTACTGTCCGTCGAACACAACCACCTTTCTTTATAAGCTGTGGGCTGAACGAACAGAAGGAGCAAAAGATTTTTTCTTCCAAAAAGAAGACGGACCGGATGTGGGGTGCACACAACCTCGTATACATGGGTAAAACGAGTAACGTGGCCGCGGCGTAAAGCCAACACTCACCAGCATCTAGCGTCAAGGTTAACAACATGTGAAGTTATACCTCCACTCCCCCCGTGTCTTCACAGGCTGATGCATAACTTTTTGTATGGAGAGATTTCCACCGATATTCAACTCACAAACCTCCCCACATGGGCAGCAGTGCGATGTTACCGCACAAGAACGGTAGCTGCAGGGTGTAAAATGAATTCGTGACCCTCAAGCTGCGGCAGGACCATGGCCTCCATACTGGTTCGTGTCCCCCCCCCCCTTTAAGTGATGGTTACAGCGACTTGCTGACCCGGATCCACACAAACATGACCTTAATTTGTCGCAATTAGCGACTCTGCGTTGCGTGCGTCTTCACGGTGGCTGCGCCTGCGCCGCTCAAACAGACCTCAGCGTGTATCTGTGTAGCGTCCTCTTTTATTTTTACACGCTTTCAATTGCTCAGCTGCCCTCGAAATTCGCTGTTTATTATAGGATCCCAAAATTCATTAACGCGTTCACGAAGGCCCATCATTGTCCCCACCCGCAAGCACATTAGTTCAGCTCACACTCTTCCACTCTCGTTCCTTCACCATCCGCTTTATTCTCATCTGCCCATTAACGCCGCAACCTTCGCAGTAACTTTTTTCCTTAACCTTTCTCACCCAAAACGTGTATGCAATTTTTATTCCTTCCATGCATGCTACATACCCGACCACTTTATCCACCTTTGTTTGGTCACCGCAGTACTAGATGGGGCCTCTGCGACAGGGTGATCACTCGTTCAGAGGAATCTTACCGGGTGTATTAGCCTAATTACGAGTGATTTAGAAACGTCAAAAAACGAAGTGGCCTATGCCCAATATGGGCTGTAATGCCACAAAAAAAAATATATAGTTGGCAAGAAGCATGGAAGTTCCTATTACGGGAGACCTACTTACAATGAAAGACAAGCGTCCTGAAGAATGTCTGCTCCAGGCATTTCTTCGTCTTTATGAAGGAAACTCATTCTACAGTAAAGCCAGGGCACATTGCGTAATTCACATGTACGAACACAAGGACCAGAAATTCATATTACGTAACATGTAACCTCTAGGTTAACCGAAATACGCAGTATACCGTCAAACACAACACTTTAATACCATACAGTAATGCCCTACATGTTTCGGTTTAACAGAACCATCATCGGGCACCTTTGTTACAAAAGTTTAAAAACGTGAGTACATTGGCGACATAAAAATTCTTCGTTAGTGAAACTGCACTAATTTACCTACGTCAAAAATAATTTCAAGTAAGTGACTTTGTGCTTTACTGCTAGCAAGAGTGGCCTACTATAGTTACTGTATGATGACGCATCTTCAAACATTCATATTTAACGATTATTATTTAACTCACTAATAAGTCAACGAGTGCAGTCAGTTCTATAAATTGCAAATACGAGTATAAAGGTAAACTTTTGCAGCTGTGTGTTTGGGAGAGATCCTCCTGAAAATGGCAGGATGTAGGCTAAACATGTTGTAATTTTCATAACAAATTACTAATTAACGTAAATGTTATTGTACTTTGATGTTTGTGACTACCCTTCCGCGCTGTTACATAACAACGCGCTAAGCCCTACTCCGCCGAAGCGGTAGTATGCTTCAGTCTGTATTACAGCGTCGACCTTTCAAAAAAAAAGTATCTAAACAGCAGCTGTGCCAAATGCATGTTATTCTGTCTTGTGCAGCACCTTGGTGAAAGTGTAGGTGCCTCTCTAGAACTTTAAGTCTGTGTAGGATAGGTAGGCCTACCTTTGATAATGTTTGTTTTAACAATTTGTCTTTGAAATTTCGTAGGTACTGTACCAGTAAATAAATAAAATCGGTGAATATGGAAGTGACTTTGTGTCATTGTTGCGTTCTGTCTATGACATTCCTGGCAAGGTAGCTCGTGTTGCGGTGGCGGTCAACCTCCACGAGTGGTTTGTTGGCGAATGGCACAGGTGCATCACTCCCTGCCACTACCACAAAGGCGAGGGTGAGATAAAACAGGACATGACGCAAATTGTGCAAGTTGTGTGACTGTGTCCCTGGAAGCTGGACTGGCTTTCACAGTAGTCTTGCCCATAACTAACACAGGTATTGTGTGGCATGAAGTATTACATGGAAAATGGATTTCTTTACTTCGGCATCAGTGTTGTCACACAAACAATAGAGGGGACGGAGACGTAAAATAAACGAATAATCAGACAATTGCTGAAAGCAAACTCTTGTTTACATACGAGATACTAGCATTTTTATTGGAGGGTCTGTCTTTCAGAAGTCCATTATTTAAGGGCACATTGGCGACTGTATACATCACCAGCTATAACGTTCAAGACTGAATTTTGAATACGCAGTGTATTTATGCTTTACTATCAAAAAATATAAAGATCACGACACTTACTTAATTAATTACTCCATGGAACAGAGTCCTTCTTGAGAGGCTAACCGGTTTTCAGCCAGTCAAAAAATTCCCAGCATTTCATGGAACCCGAAGTTTCATTACCGCATTCACAACTGCCCGCCACTTGTCCCTACCCTGAGCCACCTCGATCCAGTCCATACCCCCCACATCCCACTTCCTGAAGATCCATCTTAATATTATCCTCTCATCTACGCCTGGGTCTCTCAAGTGGTCTCTTTCCCTCAGGTTTCCACACCAAAACCCTGAATACGCCTCTTCTCTCACCCATACGAGTTACATGCCCCGCCCATCTCATTCTTCTCGATTTTATCACCCGAACAATAGTGGGTGAGGAGTACAGATCATTAAGCTCCTCATTATGTAGTTTTCTCCACTCCCCTATTACTTCGTCCCTCCTAGGCCCAAATATTCTGCTCAGCACCCTATTCTCAGACATCCTCAGCCTACGTTCCTCCCTCAATGTCAGCGACCAAGTTCCACACCCACGCTAAACAACAGGCAAAATTATAGATCTGTATATCTTAAAACGATTAAGATACACAGAACTATAATTTTTCCTATTGTTTTGTGTAGATGAGGTCGCTCACATTGAGGGTGTTGGACAGAAAGGTGCTGAGGCTGGTATTTGTGCGTAAGAGGGACGAGGTAGCAGGGGAGTGAAGAAGACTATGTAGAAAGGAACTTTATGATCTGTACTCCTCACCAATTATGATTCAGGTGATCAAATAGAGAACAATGAGGATGGAAGGGGCATGTGGCACGTATTGTGAGAGAGATGCATATAGGGTTTTGGTGGAAAGACCTGAAGGAAAAAGTCCACTTGTATGACCTAGCCGTAGATGAGATAATGATGTTATAACTCATCTTTAAGAAGTGGAATGGGGAAGCATGGTCTGGATTGATCCAGCTCAGGATAGGGAGAGTTGCTAAGCCCTTGTACATGCGGTAATAAACCTTCGGGTTCCATAAAGCACGGGGAATTTCTTCACTAGATGAAGATCTGTTATGTTCTCAGGAAGGACTCTGCTCTATAGAGTTAGTTAGTTGGCCGGTTGGTTGGTTGGTTTGTTGTTAAGTAAGTAAGTAAGTTAGTTAGTTAGTTAGTTAGTTAGTCAGCCAGTCAGTCCGTTAGTACATTTATGCGCTTCCCAACATTCTCAGAACAAACAGGGATTATGACTTCAAACAGCATAAGCTGGTTAATTTGTAACAGGGACGTAGTGTGCACATTACAGTCTCCTGAAATGTGATACAGCGTAGTTCTGTTGGTACATCTACCCTGAGGATACAAGCAGCAGGTTCGTCAAACAAGTTGGTACATATGAGGTCACAACCCAGCAGTCGGTCATCATGACAGTGTCGATGAGACCTCAAATCTCACTCAACATACTGTGTTGAGGAAGTAACTAAGCCTGTAGGCAATATTTAGACGAATTACTGGCGTCAAAGTCTCACTCATACAGCATCCTAACAAGTGAAAGGATGATTCGGACCAAAAAAATCCAAGATCACCTTGACTTCTTGCTGACTTTGGTCAGTAGCCTCCCACGAGTAGGTAGATGTTTCAGTGACTGAGAGAAGGACACAACAGGTTTCCTGTTTTGGTTTAGAGCCAGGTTCATCCCACATCATCCTGTGACTCTGAACGGAAATATTTCGTCATGTGGTATATCAAAACGGAACGTCTGAAACTATCGCAACCGACCGTGGCTGGAAAAAGAACCAAGAGAACAATCTGATGTGACAGAGGTTTTCAGAGAAGAGCTTCTATGCTTTAACCATACAGACACAATATAGTGAGTGAGATAAGGTTAAGGAGAAGTGGAAAGCCTAGATAGTTCTGTCGGTATAATGACTAGAAACGTTTCTGTATTTCAAAGCGTCCTGACTGACGCTGGAGCCCACACGGTCAGCTATTAAATTGGGTACAAGGAAATATCTTCCCGGAAGTGGGTGGAGCATAAAGCTGACCCGAGACCTCCAAATCAAGAATCTATGGAGCTGGAACTTCGCTTCTTCTTATCCCTTCATGGCGTGAGTGTGAATTTAGCGCTAGTGTCAACCTTAACTTAATCCAATATTGACGGTCTTCGAATCTACGATGTGACGCCATGTATGTATGTATGCATTTGTAGTATATTTAAGTCAGGTTATATTACGTGGAATGGCAAGGTGATAGAGAGCGGCAGCGGCGGCCTGTTAAATACCAATCCCATAATTTTTCTTTACGGAGTGAGGAAAACCTCTAGAAGCCTCTGTTCCTGCTCCGGCCAGGATTCCAGCCAAACGTGTCTTCAATGCACACTAAAAGCGATATCCTGTACCTAACATGGGCGTGACGCCGTGTAGTCTGGTAAAGAGGTACCAATTAAGACAGGCCTGCTGAATCCTTCTTAAAGGGTGAAAATTCTAATACAATTCACAGAGTTGGGGATGGTATGACATGTAGCATGCACGATGAAAAGACGAATCCGTGTAAAACGTTAGCTAGACACTCGCCGACAGAATCCACCAAGAAGACGATGACGTATATCGGAAAACAATATTAAAAGTATCTTCGCAGAAATAGTTTCGGAGAGCATGAAATTACGAAGGGGTGCAGTGACAGTCTTTTCTGAAAATGGCGGTAAATCTTCCAACAACAACAACAAGTTCCTTGCATATAACGACTGTTCTTTTAGTCTGCTGAAGACCAGGGAGTTGTGTCGGGTAAGCTCTTTTCGGACAAAAGAAATTAAAAATAAACGCTTACAGAATTAATTAAATGAAGAGTGTTATTTCAATACATTCAGAGGTTTAATTAAATACACCCAGAACTGTGTTTAAATAAGCTGGGAAATAAACAAGTTATACGTAATGAGAGCTTCAGCTACATACGATGCCAGTGCAAACTTCAAAATATTGCGCCCTGCCTCGAACCTTGCAGGAAGCAATCCTTTCGAGAATTATTTTTATTACTTGCCATTTTCTGTTGTACGGAAACAGATACAGTGGGCATTGCGAGTTTCAATGACTGGGGAGATATCCAAGCTGGAGAAATTATGTCCTTGACTAGAGAATGAGGAAAATTCCCAACTTTCGAATTTAAATGCTGCTCGTACAGATAAATAAAAAGCGGACGAAATGAAAGTGGCATAGTTCACACGTCTGTCTTGTGAACATCAGCGTCACCATAAAGCACAAAACAGAAGCGTGCAGGGAACATTCGACGACTTTTCTCTTCTCTTATGAGAGGGGAGGACAAACAGACTTTATAGATCGTGCTCAGATATTGTCACGTGGGCCAGAAGAGCAATTCGTAATCGGGAGGTGCCAAATTCTAATCTCATTCCTGCGACCGGATATCCTGGCTAAATATTTCGTGGGCTTCCTCAGCCTTTCAAGGCGGTAGAGTACCTCAAATTAATTCCTTGCATCCTCCTTTCATAACTGACCAATTATCTATTCACTAACTATTTTTAATTTGACTCCCGCAGTCTGTTACTCAGAGCAAGGCAAAAAAAAAGACCATACGAAAGCCAAACTGTAGAATCAATGGCCTGTTTCATCTCGCTGTAAATATACAATGTGGTGCGACAAAAAGCATTTTCATGTTCTGGGTATCCCACGGCCTGTACGGTCGCCGGACCTCAGGTTCCCGGATTTCTTTGTATGAGGATACTTCAAAGAATGCGTATACAGGAATCGTCTGCACACAGTGCAGGAGCTGCAGCACGATATTTGGGATAAAGCTGTGGCCATAAATCTAGAGCTGTTGCGCCGAGTTTTTGAAAGTTTTTCCAAACGGTGAAGACCATGTAGTGCAAATGAAGGAGGCCATCTTCAAGATGTTATCCACCAAAAGTAATAAAAAGGTTATCAATCGCTTGCTTTGCGCATACAACCCGTGCGTTTCATTTCATCCACTTCTTATGCAAAACATAATCATGTTTCAGAACGTGTCACTTGGTTCTGCGCTACCCTGAATGTTTCTTCTCCATCCACCCCTTGAATCTGGAGAATAGCTAAGACATGTTAACTCCTACACGTTGCAAATGAAGGGACAAGGCATCGTAATGAATACGATGTGGGAAGTGCGCCGGACTGTGGACGGTAAGGTCCACTGGCGGGCTCTTTTGAGCCCGATAAACAGATGAATCGGACAATGCTGTCGTGTTCCGTAAAAGTCGAGAATTTGTTGTCCAGTTGAAAAATAACTGGATTCTTGAGAACTCTTCTTCAAAGACAGTTATTATGAACCGTGAAGGGAGAAATGGCAATGAATTGCCATCCCGTCGGTAGCTTGGAAGAAATGTGGAAGGCCATGATAAATTAAGTGTGTTAACGCTTAGTTAACCATCTCGGAATCATATTACGGAACATTTAAACAGGCCAAAGGCACTGAAACTTTCGCGTGAACGAATGCAGCCTGCCAGTTAAGCCGCTACTGTCCTCACACACGGGCAAGAATCTGCCAACTGACCAAATCAGGTCAGACAATGTGAGTTGCGCGTGGAGAGGCAGTGAACGTTAATTGGCTGTTGGTTGAACGTGCAAGCCGCGCAATGTAACGGTTGGTTCGCAAGGCCCACGGATCGAGCTGTCTCTTTTAGTTTATATTACGATACCGTCAGTAACGGAATGCTTGCAGTCGACGGCAGAATGACGCACAAATGGCAGGGTTGGCAGTGATTTGGAAGGCAGCAGTCACGGTCTTGTCGCTGTGCTATTCCGGCAAATGTCTGGAAGCAGTGAAGAAAACTACGAAAGTCTAAGTTTTGTAGCAGGTGTCTCGATGATATTCGAACCGGGCACCTCTCGAATAGTGCCAGGCTAGAGTGTTAGTGCTGCACAAAGTCGACTACTGCCTTCTCTCTTTTTAACATAAGAAAATCCTATGTCAAGGTTATGTCTTAGCAAGATTGGAATTTCTCAAATGATCAAAAACGTTCCTGATTTTCAGGAACCCGATCCATCATAATCGTCCCTTATAAACTAAGCCAACAAATAGAATGGCTCTAGGGAATACCCCCAATTGTGCATATATAATGCAATAATCCACATATAATATAGACACTTAGTTGCTCTTGACACAGGGTTTTTATTGGTGTAATTTAAAAGGTTCGATTATATATGCACTGTAACATCCAATCATATAAGATTTCATTATCGTATTGACAAAAGCTCAACTCTGGCTTACATCCTGAATAACTGCAATACATTTCACCCTTTCCAAGCCTCCTTTCTCTTAGATTCATTTTAATATTATTCTCCCACGTATTCGTATTTCCCAAATAACATCTTTATTTCAGGTTCTTCGAGTTACGTGTACAGACAACCATCATCTTCCACGCGTACTACATATCACGCCCATCCCTTCACCCAAATTCCATTTCCGTAATAGAATATTACGTCATTTTCTCCATTACTGTAACTTCCGAACTCCTACGACCAACTGTTCTTCTCAGAATGTATTCTCAGACACCGAAAGACAAAGACGTCAGTTGTAGTCGTGTCATGCATTGAGTATTTCTACAGCTGAGTTTGAAGACGGATCGGTTTCGCCCTTCAAGATATGTCGAGTGTTATTCAACTGCGTTTCGAAACGTCCCTGTTAGTTCCGTTATATACTTCCGTCTGTCTGTTCGTCACATCTTCCAACTTACGGGAACGATTGTGATGACACTTGCACGATTATACCTGCACTAAACCCAGTCGAGTCCTATAGGTTTTAGTTTAATTTGGTGACAGTTAGGTCTGCCGGCACTTGACGGCCTACATAGACGTCTGCATATATATGTATCGCCATGCTTCTAGCAATCCTTATTACGTGTCGACAAATTCTTGCACGTATGAAGTGCTAAAACGCTTAACATTAGCATGCGTGTCGCGTAACACACAGCTGACACAGATGGTCACGGCCTTTGACATCAGAAGTCAAAACCAGCGTGCTGACCAAGTCGCCGACCCCGCAAACTTGCGAGGTCAAACCGGAAACCAAAAGGATTTGGTGCCCGATGCCCAGACCTCACAAATTAGAGCTCACGTTTTCGGATAATTTGGCATAAACACTAGCGACATTTTCGAAAGGCACTCCAACCCTCCACTATAAGCTTATCGTTCTCATCGTCAGTCTGCGCTTTCAGGCGATGTTGCTGTACTAGGCTTACAAAGCACTAGACTACGACAATGTTTCATTTCCACGATCGCCTACGTTCATTTTATTGGAACCATGAGGATAAACTGTACAGGTATGCGCCGCATAACGACGTTTCGGTCAACGACGGACCGCATATACGACAGTGGTCCCATAATATTATGATATTATAATATAATATTATAAAACCATTGTGTTACAATTGCCTACAGCATTCAGTACAGTAATATGCTGCACAACTTTGTAACCTAGAAGCAACAGGCTATACATAGACTAGGTGTGTTGTAGGCTATACTAGCTAGGTTTGTGTCATACACTCTATGAAGTTCGCACAACGACGAAATCGCCCAACGACGCATTTCTCAGGAAGTAACCCCGTCGTTAAGCGACGCATATCTGTACTTCCAGTACACAATTGTCCAAACGTGGTTGTGTGATTGGGCATAAATCGATGGTTATCCTCATTCATTTCAAGATTTTAATGTAAAGTCCCCCTAGAACAGGTCACGAAGGCCCGGAAGGGAAATAGATGTAGAGCTTTACTCTTTCTTTAACCTCGGCGCTATATGGGTGTGGGTGGTCAGCGCCACGCCCCGGCCGCTTTACCGCCAGGAAAGACCCAGTACCCATTGTATAGGAGGTTTGGTGGGCTCCAGGGCCAGTCCAGCCGGTACGGAAAATCTCACCTGCACCGGGATCGATCGCCGGACCGTCTAGTCCGTAGTCAGTCGCTGCACCAACTACGCTATCCCGGCCCACGAATCTATCACAATGAAAAAAAATGCTAAGTAAATTACAGATATCAATCACCACGCAGTCTTTTTTATCACAGACATCAAAACATTCAATTTTCCAACAATGATTTCGTTGGCCCCTTAAAACACACTGTTAGAGGCTTATGGATCGTTTTACCATAACATCTGCATTTCATTCACACAGTGTATACACCTATGTGTTCCACAGGAATCTCACAACAAAAAAGGTTCTTTGCCCATAGTGTATTAGCCAGTTGATCCATGTAATAGACAGTGTGTTTACTGTGCGGTAAATACCGATTTATTATATAACACCTACACGAATTTCAGGCTTCTTTACATGCTATTGCTATTAGACGAACAAATTGGCAACGTCTGAGAACAAACTAACCAGGTGATCTTTCCACCCCCCTCCCACCACCATGACTCTAAGGTTCATCTAGGCTTCTACTGTTTCTTAAGAATGTCTTCAGATTGCTTTCTAAGAACAAAAAGCACAAAATACAGTACAAAAATCGATATAGCGCTACCCTCACTTAGCGTCCATGACGGACAGTGAATAGAAATTCCCCGTTAAATACTATTTCGATTAACCACCACAAACTGCAGTTAACAAACAGTGGCGCTATACCGGGGTTGGACTGTATACAGAACTATAACGTTGCTGGCAGTTTTACATGGGTAAGAAACTTGGTCTCTCATAACAAAGGAAGAACAAAGGTTGAGTGTTTTCGAGAAGGGTGCCAAGGAAAACATTTGAGCATAACGAAAAGTAACGAACATGATACTAGAGAAAACTGATTAATGAGAAGCTTCACGATTAGTATTATTACCAGACATTAGGGTGGTTAAATCAAAGAGGATGAGATCGGCGGGGTATATGATACGGAATGGAGAGAAGAGAAATGCACACAGAGTTTTGGTTGGGAAAGTAGAAGGCAGGAGACCGATTGGAATACCTAGGCATAGATGGGAGAATAATATCAAAGTTAATATTAAAGGAAGAGCATGGGATGACGTAAACTGGATTAACCGCGGTCAGAACAGAGCCTAATGGCATGCTGTTGTGAATACGGTATGAACCATCGTGTTCCATAAAATACGGGAAATTCTCGACCAGGTGAAAACTTATCAGCATTTAAAGAAAGGCTCTGCTCCAACCAGTTATTTAGTTAGTTCATTTGTCAATCAGTCAGTCAGCCATTCAATCAGTCGTTTGTTAGTTAGTTAGTCAGGCAATCAGCTACATATTTAGGTAGTTAGATTGAAAGGTAGGTAGTCAGTCAGTCAGTAGTTGGTTGGTTAGCTGTTAGTCAGTTGCTTAGTAGTTCGGTCGGTCGGTCGGTCAGACACTCAGAGAGTCAAGTGTGTTTTAAATATTTACCGACTTGGAAACCTCAAATCTCACCCTAATTATTTGTTCATCTGAAACTTCAGATGGAGCTCCTAATGCATAATAAAAACGGGAAGACAAAGATTGACGGTGGGTAGTCTGCTCGGTGATTTATATATCGTGTACATCTGGCCGAGAGTCGTTACCTATGCTGCAATTTGTGTTGGTCCTTGTAAGGGGACCGAACCCACTTCCGTCTTCAGACGACTGTTATTACGACACAGCCACCAAAACGTATGGAAGGTCCGCATCCCAACAATCGGTCCAAACCTGTCACCAACCCACTATACAGTTTTAAATGCGTTTTCACCACCCCACACCTTGAACACCGTCAGTGACACATACGTACAAACATACTGAGAGATCTGTCCATCTCTTATCCTACTGTCCACATGCCGACGACAGCCGTCACCTGAAATCAACAATAAATTGTTTCTCTCGCTCCTCGTCAAGATGACAGATTAAAACTTTGAACATTAATAGAAATCATGTTATATACAGTCAAATCGTACCTCACAGAGGATAGATTGTGCTTGCATTAGAAAGACCAATATGTAAACGCTGTAAAGAGCAGTAATCATTGTTTACTCTAAGAATCATACGGCACATATAGTATAAGTCTGCACTTCGTGGAACAAATTCGAAGTCTTTAGTGTTAAACCTGGCGGTAAGTAGTCCTTAAAGGGTTAGGAGAAATCGACGGGCCTTTAGTACGATAAACGAACAAATGATGATAGCTTTATGCCAACAAAAGGTATGGATGTGCTGCTACCGGTCGTCACTGCCCCAGGGTCCCTATATCGACACCACATGTTTGTTTATTGTACACTTTCACCGAGCAAACACTTGCCAATTACAGAACACAGACTTTCGCTGCTGCGTTTTAACATAAGAAGCTCCATTTCCAATGCTGTACATCAGCTGCTGTAAGTGGAACATGGAAGTGGGAACAACAAAGCTGTACAGGCCTCTCCTTTAAGATTCCAAATGAGGAAAATGTAACATCACTGAAAATGCAATTAGCATGGGATTAGACGGCACGAACTTCCGCAGCTTTAATCACGGAACCGTACACTAACATACAACTTTCTTTTATGACAGTCAGGATCAAATCAGCCGAGATAATCAGAAGGAAACGATGACTTCGGTTGAAGCTCATCTGCTCACAAGACGGACAGTGAATCGCTTCTATTGTGAAGTTAATTACAGCACAAATACAGATGCTGGTGTTTCTAATCCAGAATTCATTTTTCGTTTTTCATAGTTCGACAACTCTAGTGGGTCTAGGCCTCATTATTGTTGAGGTTTCGAGATCAAACTCAGACAATACACGTCCGAAAGTACTCCTCCGAATCAGTGATCGGCCCTCTACCTGACAGCATACATCATTCAGAAAACACAGATATCGACGCCGCCGGTGGGATTCGAACCCGAAATCCCAGCAGGCGAACGGTCGCAGAGCCACGCCTTAGACCGCGGAGCCACCGGGATCGGAAGCCTTTATTAATCGCAGGTAAAATCTTTATAGCGAAAAACTGGTTTTTCCAACATTTTAAACTAGCAAATTAAAGCAATCACGCATTTCCACGTCCCATGGTCGAACAGCCTGTGTCTTCGCGACTGCAGGCACAGCAACGAGAGGACATTTGTCCTAAAACTTTGACAGTCCCTCAGCTGGTCAACAAACCCCCGCTCTCATGATACACGAAAGTCGAATGACTAATGGTGAGTTAATTTCGGTCAGAAAATACAACTATAATTGTATGCTAGATTATGGTATTTATTAGCAAAGTAAATAACTACATGTTTCGGCCGCTTTAGGCCGAAACATGTAGTTATTTACGTTGCTAATAAATACAATCATCTAGCATACAATTATAGTTGTGTTTTCTGACTGAAATTAACTCACCATTAGTCTTTCAACACACAACGGGGATGACACACTTTAGAATTACGAAAGTCGAATATTCAGATCTCCTGGGGTGCTTCACTGTGTTGTCTGGCAAATAATTCTAGACGTTTCGAAGGAGCGTGGTACCTCCATCCGCAGGGTCAAGCAATTCTCTGGAACTATTTACCGAAAGACACAGAGTCACGTCCCACAAGACTTGCATATCCAGGTTGTGAGAACCTCAGACCTCGAGACACTATCCTCCACTGTCGAGTCCCCGAGTAACGGTAATGTACCGTGCGTTTCCACAGGCTGGGAATTTCTTCATTAGCTAAGGAACTGTTTAGATCCTGAAGAGGAACTCCGCTACATTTATTTAATTATTTATGATATTCAATTGCTTGTTTGGTTATTTTGTTACTTCGTTGGTTGTTTATTTGGTTACTGCGCTTGTATTTGTCGATTAGAAGGACCATTACTTTGTACATGAAAGCCCACCACTAGTTTTCCTCCTGAGGTTACGAGCGTATGGCAAGCATGTCGCTTGGAAGTTATCGAGGAAGCTCGTGCATGGTGGGAAAGCGATTTTAACCAATAACAAGAAACGTATCTAGGCGACCGCTTGGGGGGGGGGGCGTAAATTTCTTGCTGTTGGGTGAAATAGCTACCGGTTACCCAGCTAATCTCCAAACCACACGCTTGCAGTGCCTCCGTACCCTGAGTTTGTTCAAGCGGGTAAACTACACGCCCTCTTTTCAATGTTACCTTACCAGCTCCGTCTGTCTCCAAATTGTTTTATTCCCTTCACGTTTTCCGATTAAAATTCCAAACGCATTTCTTATTTTTCTATTGAATCCTCTTCCTACTTCATCATTCTTGATTCAATCATCCCAGCCATATTAAAGAAAACAAATTATTGACCTCCTCCCTATGCCTTTGTGTCCAACCGACCGCAATATCCATTTCAACTCGACGGAACAGATTAGTTCTTGCAAAGTTCATAGGTTACGGGCAAATCTAGATACTTTGTCCTTTTTAGAGGATGATTACCGCGTCTTCAGCAGCTCTCTAATGATCCCTACCCTGAGCCTATTCCCTTAAAATTCGTTTTAATATTATTCCCCCAGATGAGATTAGGCATTCTAAAAAGTTTATTTCCTTCGGGTTTTCCGATCAGAAATTTGTGTGCATTATACATCTGCCTATACATGCTCAATCCTCCGCCCAGCCCATACTCCACGATTTCATCATTTTAATAGTTAGACTAAAACTTATGGAACTATTACTTCCTCTCTACGTCAAGACGTCCTCCTAAATACCTGGGTCTTAATCGTCCTCAACTTGCGATTCTTCCTTAAAATGAAAACCATCCATCGAGTCGTGTTAGGCGCCAATTCACTTACATTTGTCTTGTTTGTAGGCAATTTGAACAAGGTCACGCTGGCTGCCTAACACAGATTAAGTGCGCTTCAGTTGTCAATTTTATTACTGCAGTTTTCTCTACAAGTTAGGTCCCACGGTGCATAAAGCATGAATACAACGGTTTCCAAAAAACTCCTACTACATAAACAAAAAAAAATGGGACATTTGAAAGTATGAGCTCTGTTTACCAGGTCTGAAATTAAAATCATCTTTATCTCTAATTAGCAGTAACAGCTCCTAACAAGAATTTGACTTTGTTAACTCGTTACTTTGTTTACAAGGTGTTACCAGCACTATCGACACACTGTCTAAGAAATAACTCGAAATTAGTGAACGTAAACTTGTTACCGACCCTTACCATTCTACGCCCGACTTACCTCTTTGAAAACACATCTGGATTGGATTTACTTAGTGAACGAAATACAATAAGAACAGTGCTGTATCTCCCACCACCTCTCAATACTAAATGCGAAATAATCCTGACATTCATTAATAGAAATTTTACATTAACAAGAACCAATGATGAAAGTATTAAAGACTACAGATGCGTCTCTTTCTTATGAGTAGTTACCAGCTTCCTTCGAAGCAGTTCTTTTGCCCATATTAATAAAATAAAACTAACACTTTACTCCTTGTTACTTTCACTAACCAACCGATGTGTGACTCAGGATAGTAAAATACTCCTTTACGTGATTTCAGACCTCCATAAAAGCGTATATGAGACTTGCGCTCATTTGGGATTTTGCACAGCGTAGAAAGGTGTTTTCGTACCGCCTTTTCGGGACAACTTATCGTTCCCGTCTTCAAATGCCACAGAAGTTCCTTCCTGGATGATACAGTGACCGGAATAATAAAGCTGAGCACTCTCCCAATCTAAAACAGAGGTTAGGAATGCGCAGAGCTATACCGCTATACCTACACTCCTCATTACCTCTTACGACATAATGTTTAATTAAGCATAGCGACAATTATTTGTGTACTACCTTAGGACGGAGAAGGAACCAGTCCCTCCCACAACACAGTGACTTTCAGAACGTAATATTTAAAATCAGACAGCTGGTGAAGTCCAAGTGAAGTGCCTTAATAAACAATTTCTCAGTCGCCGTAAATCCGAGTACTAAACTATGATGGCATGGGGATGACTGGGAGACAGTTCTTCACATACACTAAGGTTACGTAACTACAGGGAAGCGGTCTATTTCACATTTCCTCTGTGGATCCCAAGGGACCCACGACAACTTTACTGGGGATCCGTGGATACATTTCTGTAATGGCTACGCTAGTTTGTTTATTTTGTTAATTAAATGAGTAATGTTTTGTTTAAAAAATGGAGGAAACTTCTTTAATTGGCGATATGTTTATTTCGTATGACTGTTAGAACATCTAATTAAGAAACTTCCTGTACCCATGAAGCTTAATTAACGTATAATCATGCAATGCACCGTTACGTATGATACTGCTATGTTTCTTAGCTATCTAAAATAAATTCTGAGATATAAATGTATAATTTTGGATACTTATCATCTGGACACTACATTTACACGACCAAGTATATGAGGATCAGAGGTTATTTTCGGAGCCAAAAGGGCTTGGAAAACACTGATCTAAAGAATGCGAAGGTAAAACACTAACATCTTTGAAATGCTTAATATAACGAAGATAATTATTATAAATTAAAATCTCAAACACTTTGCAAAATAATATTTCTGAATTCAATTACAAATATAGCAAGTTTCGAAATTCAACATCTTGGGGTTTGGTATTTTATACGATGCCGACTGTGATATAAGCGATAAAATACACCAGTATGAAGTAATATGAAGAAAATAAACAAAGGAAATGGAGAAAAAACAAAACGAGACGGCGAGTTAACATTTTATACAGCAGTAATAACAGACCCCACACTTCTGTGTAGCAGGGTGGAGCGGAGCCACTTCGAAACGATTCAGATGAGTACGTAAAAATTCAAAACAGCAGATACCCCGGTAAGTGAGGCCGACTTGACGAGCGCTCAGGGTGACGACTCACGTACAAAACGAAATTATGCCTTCCAGTTACATTCTGGAAAGCTATACAAATCGACAATTTAAAAATGAACATATGAACCAGTAGTGACCGGTACAAGTCTGACAGCGTACTGCTGGTCAAGAAAAAGAAACATAAGTAACACTTCAAACGATGAAATCATATTTTTGAGAAGTGTCAAATGCTGCTGTGAACACAGTAAAGAAAGTTTGGGTTCCACGGAAAAAGAAGAATTACTTCCTAGCGCAGTGATGATTAGCCTCTCACGGACTCTGCTCCGTGGAGTTTGTTCGTCACAGATAACTGGCCTACCAGATTAGACCACAGAACACAGTACTTCTTGAGCAGATGATAGTCTCAGCCAGTAAAAAGTATCACGAATTCTGTTGAACCTGAAGGTTCATTACCATATTCACAACATCCTACACCTGGTCCTCATTCTCAACGAGATTAACCGTTCCACACATTCCCATCCATTCTTTCAACATTTATTTTATCATTATCCTTCCATCAACGCCTAGGTCTTCACAACGATCTTCTTTCCTCAGTTTTTTCCAAATGAAACCCCTGCATCCAATTTCCCTTTCTCCCAGTCGTTGTAGGTGCCCCACTTAACTCTCCTTGATTTTATCACCCTTACTAGAAAGTTACAAAACAAATTGTGCAGTAGGGACGAAATGTTTATCCAGAAAAATAAATAGATGAATATACAGAAAACTGGGTTACCCATCTGAACATACATTTGGTCATCAGTAAAGACAAAATGAATACAGTCACTAAAAAAACGACTACGACGTCGAAGCAGGAGTGTGCACTGACGCAACACAGAACGATGCACTAATTAGTGCACTCTTCTTTGTTCATTGTTGTCCGAAATTTTAGTGGCTGCCATCAATCCCTCGCGCCTATTGCCGGGATAGTACCTGAGAATGGGCCACGACCGCTTCCTTCCACATTCATTCCAATTCGTTATTCACCCATGTTCCCAACATTAGACGGTAGGCCTATACAGTTCAGCCCCTGACAGCCCAAACTATAAACCAGTGAAAAATGTTTCAAACTTTATGGCGCTGCCATCCGAACAACGATCAAAATGACTGCCGAAACGTCGAAATGCAACTGGTGCCGCCCTCACTGAACAGAACGGGCATCCACAAATTTTTATGGCAAAGTGCCACACCAGTACTGTGGGCTGGATCGCGGGTGGCACGGGCGAAAATAACAACAAACATAATACCTAACAGCCTAAATCATTGTTTAATTGTATAGTACATACATACTTTAACTGAACGGGGAAGCACTACATCGTACTCTGTGGAGAACTCGATTTGGAAGAGGCTATGGCTATGTCGTAAGACGGGCAGCAGAATGAGTTAAGTACATAATTTACAAATGAGGCGGCGCTCCGCATAACACAATCTGGCAGGCTGCAGGTTGGAGAGCAATGCTGTGCAGCATTATGCTCCAAATGCGCACGAACTTGTTTTTCGCCCTTTCGTGACGCTGTCACTGGCAGTTCAGGCACGCGGTTATAAGGAAGTGCCTCCTTATGGCGTGATTGAGTCAAGCGGTGACCATGGACCGCAAGTGGAAAACGAATTGCCAGGCGCGGCAAGAAGCACGAATGACTGGCGCATTATTGCTTAACTTTACGTTCAGGATCGTAAAAACAAAATAGGACCACTGGTAAGTCTGAAAATGCATTCTCACACAGCATATTCTTATTTTATTTATGTAAGCATTTATTTATTTATGATTCCTTCCACAAAGCACGTCACGTCCTTTTATCATCAGTCAACTTCCACTTATTTCCTTGGCCATCATAATGGCACAAATTCAAAGTTAACTAATATGAATTTTTTATTCTTAATGTTTAATTTGTAGTATTTTTACGTTATTTATGATACATTCAATGGCGCTGTCTGTAGCTCAACACTACACCAAGTCCAATGACAGGGTAACAAGCAAAACGTAATGGATGTGGCTGGAAGCAATCCTGTCCAAATTCTAGGCACTACTCTGACGTTTGGCTGGAAGAACTTAGGAAAACCCGCGAAAACGCTCAGTTAGAACTGTCGGTGTGCAAACCGATAGTTTAACCCGGGACGTCCATAACGCAAAACAGGAGTGTTTCCCATTCTACCGTGACGTTCTGTTCGCCTGTCGCATATCGCGTTCAGTATTACTGTTAATATGCCGACATAACATCAGTACGACTATCACAATTAACTGGGCGGTTATCAGTTAAAAAGCCTACTAAGGCCTAAGAGATATCCCGTAACAAACGTGAGGAATAAAACAGAAAAACAAACTTCACAAATTGTACGTCTCACTTTAATAACGATGGGCTGATCATTATGAGAGTGAAATAAACAGGCAGGACATGTAGCAAGCATGACGACGAGAAAAGTATAATCTGCGAAATTTAGATCGAAACCACTCAAACGAAAATAGCATAAGACATAGGAGTTGATGGCAGGATAATATTAAAAATTGTGTTAAATGTGGCATGAAAGTGTCACGGGTTACAGGGACAAATTGAGGATCTACCGCATCAACGTTTTTGAGGTAAAAAAAAAAAACAAAAAAGCCTCCCTTAGTCCAGTTAGTCTTACGCACGCCAAGCGGATGTGACGTAGATTCAACTGGCTAGAGTTCGCGTTCTTTATCACGCTCTGGTGATGGTGATGTTCACCGTCGACCGATGCAGACCAGAGCTCCAGAAGCACGCCCTGAGGTATGACAAATGCAGAGTTACGTCATTACTGCAAGGAATCACGCCGCCTGGACATGCAGGTCTGCAAATGACGCTCACGATACCGACAGGGGAAAGTGCCCGGTTCGATAGCGGGTGTCCCCCGTTCATGACACTTCCGGACCCAGCGAGATGGAAAGAGGCTGTCACTTCGACACAGCTGGAATGTGTCAGACAATGCACACAATGGCCCTCAGCTTCAGATCTAATGCAGTTCACACAACGCCGATCACCCCTTTCGGATGGGTAGTCTAACACTCCTGAAACAGATCGATTATCCTCAATGATATCTGTCGTGGTTTTTCTCAGTCCCACCACAAAAGCGCCGAGAAAGGGCTTAGACTGGGCCACGACCGCTTCTGTCCACATCCTTTGCAGCTCATTATTCTCTGATTATTCAAACATTCGAAGCTAAACATTCTGAGCTAATGGAAGTGCCATCACACAAGGTAAATCTCGAGCCTTCCCTTCACACGCCACGAAGGAATATATGGGGAACAGGGGTATAGCTCCACTCATTCTTAACCTCGGCATTATATGGAGGTGAGTGGCCAAATTCCCGCCAAGACCGCTTTAACCCCGAGGGAAGAACACTGAAGAGGAGATTGGTTAGGGCTCAGAGCCGATCAGGACCATTTCGAGAAGAAAAAATCTTTTCCCTTTACTGGAATTCGAACCCCGGACCGTCAAGCCCGTAGTCTAGTCACTATATTAACTAGGATATTCCAGCTCATGTGTCATTACATAAACCGTAAATACATAAATAAATAAAATATAAGCCTACACAGAACTTGGAGGGAAAAACAAGGTAGAATTAAACATACTTGTCATGTAGCAGAGTCACCCAAAGTTTTAGTCGGAATTTTTAAGGCATGCAACCACGTGAGATACGGACTCTAAGCCACTGGATGTGGCAGTGTAGGCTGCAACAAAGGCCAGTGACGGGTCTTTGTGCATACACTAAGGAACCTTCGGGTCGCAAAACATGTGAGGAGGCGTCCCTAGAATGGCTAACTTTTACTACTATCTTCTCATGATCAGCTCTGTTCCCTGGAGCTTGCTAAGTAGTTAGCAAGACCGGCAATGAGCGTATAAACGTAACATTGAAGCGCGTTCGCGTGACCATTGTGGCGGCAGAGAGAGTGTGTGTCTGTAACCTTAGTTATCCAACATGCAAAGCGTGTGCGCCGTATTATGTTGCCATCTGTGGTCTGTCTGACTCTACCATCTCCTTCCACTTTACCTCAAAAACGGCAACATTTTCGGAGAAGAGTTATTGAACATACAACGCGTGTTTTTTTCTCTAAAACTGTGTCTGAAATTTTTTTCATTACAGAAAGAATTCAGAGAGATATTGTCACAAATTTGCCCGTTATTCTTGTCAGGTTTTAATGAAACTTCAGTTTTCTCGACATATTTTCGAAAAATGCTTCAATATCAAATTTCATGAAAATCCGTCCAGTGGAAGCCGATGTGTTCCATGCGGGCGGCAGGGACGACGGACGGACATGACGAAGCTAATATTTGCTTTTCGCAATTTTGCGAACACGCCTAAAAGGACGCTGTCTTAAACCGACACAATATGGGCCAGTATCTAACATCTTCTGTCGTCTCATTATGGTCAAAAACACATGCGGGTAACTGAACCTGCTTCCATCACAAGGGAAATGGATGAATCCTACTCTGATTCGTCGATTGTATGTAGCTGACTGAGGACAGAGACTAAATAATTGGCACATATAAATCGATTTCCTGCTTTTATATAAAAGTGGAAGCACAGCCAGGTTCCAAGACTGTATTTTAACCGACAGGAGCCAGCGGAATCTGTTACACAACCGCACATTTAGTAACATATCTTCGCCAGAATCCCTTACGTGCAACAAGACTTCAGTTAAAATACTGAATGTGGGCGAACCCCGAGCATAAGAATGAGATTTTGGTGCAACGTGGGAGCGGGGGGGGGGGGGGTAGTTACAGCGAACCGTGAGAAGAAATCAAGTTGCGTGCAGACGGTGTTAGCCCTGCCGAACCCTGCGGCCCTAAACAGTGTCTTAGTCATTCCCGGCCTACCTTCGGTACAAAGGGGAACTACACTGTCAATGTCGGGATAATGCAGCACAGTAACGTTTCCCGATCTGGATGAAAATATCTAATCCGAAACACGCCACATGACACCGCAACAAGTGTTTGGCACACCTCCAGTGCCTTGCAGAGTACGCGTCGCACACGTGGGGTTCACATCCAAAAATATCCCACACCATGCGGATATAGCATATTAGCAGCAACCAAACAATCAGGCGTACCGGTGTCCAGAACTTCCATCTATAGTCGTGTGTACGTTGGTAGCATTTTGGATGTACCAAGGAAACCCTCTGATGACTGGGTATATAAATAACATGCAACGTTTCATTCCTTACATTATAAAACACACGGCGTCTTGGTAAGATGAAACCGATTACTGGTATGTAGATTATAATCTCAGTTTCTTCTGAGAATCACACAAACACATAAATGCTGTGAGGACAAAATTCATATTTTATTGATGTTGAAGTAGGTGGCACAGGGTGGCCCACGGGAACCTGACATCTTTAAAATAAACAGTACTCAGTTGTTTTTCAAGTAAATTCATATTCATTTACACAAAATGAAAGCTTAAAACATGCCATACTAGATGGTTAAGTTTTAAAAATGATATCGGTAAGATGACGATTGTCTTCTTGGATTCAGTTTTCAAGCCTTTTTTTAAAATCGTCCATGACACGGGCCAACAACTGACTATCGATCGGACGAATTTCCTGACAGATGGCTTCCTTCAAATCATTCAACGTACGGGGTTTGTGATCGTAAACACGCCATTTCAAATACCCCCAAAGAAAAAAATCACACGTTTAAAGATCGGGAGAGCAAGGGGGGCCACGGCACGTCTCCGAAACGTGAAATGAGGTGCCCGGGAAACATGTTTCGAACAATGGTCATTGACTCGTTTGTTGTGTGCGCTGTGGCACCATCTTGTTGAAACCACACATTGGCACAGCCCCCCCCCCCCGGCCTCCCTACTGAGTAATACCCATTTAAAAGATGTCAGGTTCCCGTGGGTCACCCTGCACATATAGATCACCATTGTGGTTTTAAATAATTGTTTTTCATCGATGGGACAAGTCCCAGTTGGTGATACTTGACGGTCGGCTAGGTGGAATGTAAGATCTCGAAAATATTTCGTGTTTTTAAAGACTAATACTCGCATAATACAAATAACTATAAAAACTAACTTGTGGTGGGACGCATTACTGGTACAGAACTACCGGTGACAAGCAAGATGCTCCGAGCTGCAGTACTGCTTCCTGTGCTCATCAGGTGCACAGTATGTGGCCTTCGACGGTGCTGCCACTCTGTTTACATTTATTCTACCACATATCGCAGTCACCACCTGAATTACGTCTTAAAAAGAGTGCAATCTGGCAACTCGTACATGACAAACAAGAAAACTTAGGCAATTTGCATACTTATTCACATGATCACGAGCAGTATACGTCACTTTCCGTGTTATCAGTGGCGTAGGCCTCGACGTCAAAGAGTACAAATCCTACCGGAATAAGTTTCAAATAGGAACATCTGACCTGTGACGTTTGTCGTATGCTGTGAAGCAGATGAATGAATGCAATTTGAAACTTTACGTCGAACAACAGTGATCAGATCTTCAAAGGCGGCCAGCCGGATCATTCCTTAAAGTTAGAGACAGTACAGGTCGCCAAAACATTGGAATTTGATTTGAAATTGACCTGTAGCACAGAAATGCATAAGTCTGGAGTAGAAAGCAGGCTCCTCGGCTAGGAAGCTGGTCGGTACCACCAGATTATGGTAGATCATCTATGGTCTGTCTGGATGGACCGCATTTCTTATTATTGTCTCGTAAACGACAAGATTTTTGAAAAACAAAAATGTATTTGATATTATATGTGTTTTGATTTACGGCACTATAAATTTTATCTGAAACATTTCTCAACCGAAGAATAATTAGCGAAATAATATCACAAAAGTACCTAGTTGTTGATGTTCATTATTTTAAACTGACATTAATTTTCTCGACAAATTTTAGTAAAAGCCCCAGTACAAAATTTCACGGGAATCCGTTTGGCAGGAGCCGAGATGTTCCATGCGGTCAGACCGACAGAAGGACACACACACCGTCAGATATAACGAAGCCAATAGTCGCTTTTCGCAACCGTGCGAACGTGTATAAAATAGTCCGTTGTTCCTTCCAAATTAAAGCGGGTTTATCCCCCTAAACTGTATCAGGCAGGCCCGCTGTCCCGCTTTTATATGACGTTTCCTGAATTTACCTTTCAAGACTGCCAACTGTCCCCGATATTAAACTCTGTTTAATGCAATAAGTACAATTACCGTATTATGGTGACTTCGACATTAACCTTTTAAAGCCTAACGGTTTCTTTACGTACCACCAGGCTTAACATTAAAAAATTCTACATTGTGCTCGCAATGCGTTGAGTGTTCTATAGGTATCTCAGAACAGACAGCGGTCGTTGCTTTATACAACATTAACTGACTGGTTTTCATAATAGTAGTGGAAAGTATTTACAGCGCGGTACGGACTTTTCCTTATACAAAGCAGCGTACATTTCGTCTTTAAAAGGTTAAATTTCACTCCGTTACAACTAACACAATATGTAATACTCACAGGCCTACTCGTATATCCAAATATTCGCCGGCTGTTTGAGAATCTCCAAGGCTGGGAATCATACACTCAGAGTCAGTAATTCCGCTCGTGTTACAGAACCAGAATGCGTACCAAACGTAAAGCACGACACACGCATCTCCCAAGTGGAAGTAATTCTTGTTTGTATTCGGCTGTTCTGATATGCCCCCTGACCAAGTCACATCAGGTATGCTACAGTTTATTTGACGCTCCTCGTTGTCACAGTGGATCGCGGGTCTTAATCCCGTTCAAGGCAAAGATGTGGACCGTTTCAGAGTTCTTCTGTGTTGTCGTCCTGTGCAGGCAGAGTTGTGATATGAACCGATTCCCTGACAAATTAGATCCTCGACGAATAATACTTCAAAACGAATCTACATACAAATTAACGTTACACAGTATACGTCAGCACAATCTTTTTTATTCTTAAGCAAGGCTACATACTTTATAAACTTTATAAACAAAACCTTTTTTTAGAAAGTTTTAACTAGATGTATTCCACAACTGTAAACACTATGGGATCCCAAAGTGGGCAAAGCATCTGGTAACGAAAATATTGTAAGGGTCTGAAGATGACTAACTTTTATTCGAAACATGTAGCCTTGCTTAAGAACAAAAAAGATTGTGCTGATGTATACTGTGTAGCGTTAATTGAATTGCAAGCACATCGTGATGCCTTCATTCAGAATCTACATACGTTCAGGCCAGCAAGCCTTAAAATGGCTAACTTGAATAAGAATTAAGAGCCTAATTTTTGTACTTTGTTCTTTCAGATCTCACGGAAACCTTACTTCAAATATTTATATATTATTTTTTATCAATCTGTTACATGTGAGAAACAATTCTATCTTGGGGTAACCTGGCAAACTGGCAAAGACATCGAACAGTGCATTCATATCATAACTGGAAGTAAGAACAAAGTAAGATTCGGATGGTGGCATACCACATAAGGAATCATTTACTGCATGGAATTTGTCCACAGTCTCGTGTTAATAAATAAATAAAATCAAGCAGTACGTTGCGGGGACGCGATCGGTCCCCGACCTCAGGCTAAAAATACGACCAGAACCTACTCAGCTGAGCCCGATATGCAAAGCTACTCCAACGTCTGGGCCTCTGGAATCATTCCCTTCGTGCACTTCGTCAGTTGCCCCGTGTTACAGCAGAGTAACAGGAAATTAATGACTCCACATGTTGAGAGCAGCTACGCGAATAAGGCC
>Ga0131853_10001423_pt1 | contig 42847 bp, 56 predicted proteins | sample TergutLab28metaG_FD_92764 | JGI IMG/M metagenome (GOLD analysis project Ga0131853, IMG submission 92764) | Labiotermes labralis P1 segment gut microbial communities from Petit-Saut dam, French Guiana - Lab288 P1 (version 2) (version 2) | ecosystem: Host-associated > Arthropoda: Insects >...
AGACCTTGGGGGCTCTGCCCCCAACACCCCCGGAGTTTTTCGCTTTGGGGGAATCTAAACAATGAAAAAGGCAACCCCGAAAGGCTGCCGTTCTTCATTGTTTGAGTTCCCACAGCCGGACGCCCGGGTTGCTCTCCAGCAGTGCCCTATCCTTCCGACTGTATCAAAATCATTTTCAAATATTTGGACGATTATACCATTTACACTAATCGGTGAGCATTCCCTCTACCATAACTCGTTATCCCTGCTATGCAACTCAGGATATAGTTCTTTGTGAATATTTTCTACTGCATCATCTAGTAAAAGAGGAATCTTGTCATGTCTTGCGGATAAACCGTATTTACCTAACCAACTTAAGATGAGATGTTTATCTTTATCTAAGGAATTCATTAAAAAAGGATTGATTCTATAAATGCTATCCGTACGCAATGAGGTGTCACGTTTAATTTCATTTATAAACGATGTACATTTTTGCTTGTCGACACCTGTGAAGTAGGTGTCTAATTCAACATACATAGTCGCTTCATCATCATCCTCAGAAGACATATTATTGAAATATTTCTCCGCTATGTTGATATATTTTTCCGATACGAGTGTTAGCAACTCCTTCCCCTCAATTGTATTTTCACTAGTATTTAGTTTCAAATGACTTACGAAATATTTCATCATATCATCATTAATCATATTTTCTGAAATTAACAAACGGTAAATAAAAGAAGTCCCATCAGCTAACCGGACAGACATGCATTCAGACATTCGTGTTTTTTTTGGCTTGCCACCCTTTGGCGATAATCTGAATGTAAATAAAATTATTATTCCAAAGTCATTGTTTACTTCTCTTACGAAGCAAGTACATGTAGGTCCAGTGCTACTTGGGTTCATAATAATAGCAAAACCATCATACTTAGTAGGAGTACCTTGAGAGCTAATTTCAAGAGATGAAGTCACATGGCACATTCCATTTTTTTTGACAAATGTTAATTCGCCTCTTTGATACAGTACAGCTTTGTTATCTTTCTTCGATGTAAGTCTCAAATTTATCGGCAAATATGTGAAATGTAGCTTTAGTTCCCTTTCTCCAACTGGAAAGAGAAGCGAAAACAAGTCATCCTGCTTTGTAGTATCAAAAACATAGCGGTTATCATTACGTTGTCCAAACATTATATTTGCGAATGAGCCGAATGCCTTCTCTAGTGTTGGTTCTTCGGGTGGTATAGCTGTATATCCTACCCCGATTTCCTCATAAATACTAGATATAAATGAATCGGTGGAAACATCAAATAATTGACAAAGACTAATAAAAACATTTAATGGAATGGCGGTTCTTCCAGTTAAGTAGTCATTGACTGTGTTTACAGATATACCATGAGCAAGGTCACGCCCTGTTTTATCCTCCGCAGATAGATAAATAATTTTTGAATTGCTTTTTTCACCTCTTGTGTAAGCCGCCACGAAGAATGAGAAAAACGCGCATAAAGAATGAGAAATTTTTTAGCGAAAAAAGGTCGTCAAAATTGCTGGCCAGCCTTTCTTTTTTTTACTAAACGGCTAATAAACAGCTTGTAAAAATGCCACTTATTTACATTATATTATGATTAATTCCATTTTATGCTATTTTGCTTTTGACAGGTACATATTGCAAAATGTCATCTACCTCACAATCAAGCACCTCGCAAATTCGGCTTAGATAATCAAGGTTTACACGCTCAATTGACTCGTGGTACATTTCATTTATTGTAGCGGGGCGTATATTGGATTTTTCAGCCAATTCTGCTTGCGTCATGCGCCTATCTCCCAACATACGCGATAAGTTTATTTTTATCATATTTAATAGTTCCCCTCTCATGCGTAAGAATATTACAATATAGGTAATTACCTATGTAAAAAAATAAGGCTTTTTTAGTAATTTCTTATCAGTAGTTCTTGGTACTGCGGTTGTCCTGCTTTGAGGCATAAATTGTTTTGGCGGCTTATTTCTTCTATATTAAAGCCGTGATACAATTCTTTGATGTAATCATCGTTATTGTAGGACACTATTACCCTTCCTTTTATATTGCGCAAAATATCGGCTAATTGCTCATGCATTGCTTTGTCGAAAGGTATATCCCCTGTATCATAGTAGCGTTCCGTACCAAAATATGGCGGGTCACAGTAAAAAAGCGTGTGTGAACGGTCATACTGTTTTATAAGCGAAGGGAAGGATTTATTTTCAATTACAACCTTTTTTAGTCGCGATTTAAATGCTTCGAGATATTCAGCATTACTTATATCCCGCGCTTTTGCCCCATAAGTACTGACTTTAGAACTAAAGCTCGCCCTTATCATATAAAAATATTTTGCCGCTCGTTGTATATCGGTTAGGGCTTCACTTTTGTACAGTTCCTTGCAGTTGCTGTAATACTCCCTTGAATTCAGGGTGTTTTCCAATTCTTCTTTGATGGCGTTGGGATGATGCTTGACACATTTGAAAAGATTTACAAGATGACTGTTAATATCGTTGTAAACCTCTAAATTTGCGTGTTTTTCTTTATGGAAAAGAATCCACGCCGCGCCACCGAATACTTCTACATATTTTTCTACACCGGACACGGGGAAACGCTCACAAACAGCATTGCGTAGCAGTTTCTTTCCGCCTATCCATGAAATAAAGCTATCCATAAATAAATCTCTCCTTTGTGATATTGTAGGAATGGATGCTTTTTATTTTTATTATTTTTTTCTTTTTTATATCTCTACATCGGCTTTTCACGGCAATTTCACAGGCTATTATCTTTTTTATAACCTGTGAAATTGCCATATGCGGCTTGTGACTGATTTTAACCGCAATTTACAATTCCCCCTCCAGTTCGGCAAGTTCTTCCCGCCATTTTTGCCGCTGTGATTTTTCCCCCTCATCCGTTTCGCCGGAAAGCTGTACAATTTCCAGTTCCTCTTGTGTAAGCCTCTCAATAGCGGCTAGTTCGGTTTTAAATCTGCGTTTATTTGTGGGGGTCATTGTTGCTAAATGTGCGCTCAAAACATTTTCGATATGCTCTATTGCTTGGTCGTTCGTTTGACGCAAGGCGGTTTTCAACGCATTAATTTGCGCTTGTTTATCAATGTAATCGCTGTTCATGTACGGAACATCCTCTCTACTTCTTAAATTGCCATAAGCCTACGCGATACGAAAACACACCGGAACATTAAAATTAACTAAACCGCCGGATGCCAAGGACGAACTCACTGCACCATTATCTTCAACAATACAAAAGCTGGTAGTATTTCCGCTTGTAGGTGTATTAAGCCACCAATACCCACGGGTATTAGTGTTTCCAATAGTTTTGACGCGCTTAGTCATGTTGTTTGCAAAAATAGGATATTGTATAAACCCCGCAATGCTATACCCCGGTGTACCATAAACCAAGCTACCATTGATTTCTGTTTCGGATGGTATCCATAAACGACCAATGTCCCTAGACATCCATGTATTATCATTGGTCAAAAGCAGCGTTGACGAATAGCGCAGCGAAATATTAACAATTTTATTGATTATAACGCTCCTTAATGTTTCAGGAAACCGCGACCATAAGCCTAACTCTGTATAATCCACCCTAATTGTACCGGGGTTTAACACTGTGTCATTTGGAACGTCCATTGCCAAGCTGTTTAACCACGCATAAAGGTCAGTTGCGAGCCACGGACACCTTGAAGAGCTTTCTGAAAGACCATTGTTATAATTTACAAGATTTATATTTCGTCTTTCCGGCCATAGGTTGCGGCTTATAAAATCTATATGATTGCCGATTCTTTGATTGCTACCCCACGCCCCACCCGAATGCGTGTAAGTGTTTAGCCCGGCAACTTCCGCAATGACAGTCACACTACCTACGAGAAAGCGTATAAAATCCCCTGTATTTATCCCGCTGTAATTTCCTGCACGTATCCTTGCACGTATCCACGCCCATACATCACCGTTAAACGGAGCAACGGCAATCTCCGCACTGTGAACGACTTCAAGATCAACACCTTCATAAATGCGGTTAACCAATTGCCGCGCTGTCACATCACCGGGGTTTACAAGCGCATTATTAACGAATACCGCCATTTCTTCTGAAGTCACAAAAGCGTGTGCAGGGTAAGATAAAACAACTTTACTACTACCGCTTACACCAATGGTTATCGGGGATTTTAACATTTGTTTTAAACCATCACTGTACGGTCTCATAAATTTTGGATTATCACCCAAATAGCCATATAACAATAAAATCTGTCCTAAATCGGGGTCTGTAGCAAAAATGCCAAATTCATTAAGATAAAACCCGGTCGTAAGCGGCCCGCCGAATTCCGCTCCCATATTATTGCTGTACTCGATTATAAATTGAATCTGAGAGTCCACGGTTTGCGGAACGCTTGAAGATGCTCGTGCAACAGGGTTAATTAAATTATTGAGCGTAGAAGGGTTTTGTCCTTCTGTAAGCCTTCCGCTTCCTACCCACACGCTGTCAATAATACGTGGAGCTCCCGTGCCCCATTTTGCAATCAAATTAAGACCATTATGTGTGATATAGAGATTTCCGTAATTTTTTTCGTTCATTCGCTTCGTCCTCCCTAAAAATAAAAAAAGACAGTTACACCGTCCTAATTAACCATACAACTCATTGATTATTTGTATATCGCGGTTGCTGGTTTTGCACCTCGTCACGCCAACGAAGAGGAACTGCCTCTATCGTCATTTGATTATTTTTAACTTTTCTCGCAAAAATGCTTGCAACCCCGCTTAAACATCCGGCGTAGTTAATTTCCGCCCCCGCTACAACAAAATTTAATTCAGCTTTATTGGTAGCCAGCGTGATTTTATCAATTTCTTTAATCGGCGGTTCCGGTTCGGAAAGCATAATAGCAATTTCTACTAAAGCGTCTTCAAGTTCATTTGGGCGGCGCACCAGTGAATCTATTGCATCTTCTCCCCAATATGCCTTGCCGCCAATCACAACGCCCTCGGCTTCATGTTCTTCGCATAAAACTCCAATTCCGTTTTCTTGCATTTTTACCCATTGATGCATGAAACCACCCCTTTTTTAGATACAGAAACCAAAGCATACACCAACATCGTAACTAATAGGGGCAGCATTAGCCCCGGCATTCATAAGCCCACTTGAGTTTACAGTTCTATATCGTATCGTATTAAATGTCGCATTTGCGAATTCAGGGGTGCGTTGCCAATAAGGGGCCGCAGCACCTGCGCCATTAGACAAGCGCTTTATTCTGCTGGCATCATTAGTGTAGATGGGATATTGTGCGCCCTGCCCTGCCAACGTGCCAACTGTTAGATTTGAAACTTCTGTTTGCGAAAAGAACCATACTCGCATTGAATCGGTAACTATTTGTGAAACTCCACCCCCTGCACCCGTTCTTTTATTAACAGGCTTGATTGCTGCTCTCAAATCTTCCGGCAACGAGTGCCATATGTCTCCGTTATTAAGCCTTTCAAACATTTCACTCCCGACAAACCCTCCGACATTTGTGTTTGTTGCATTCATCCTCTGCCTTGAAGCCATTAAATTGCGCATTGCAAAAGTAATCGGCGCTTTTCCGCCAGATGTCAGGTCATCATGATTAAACCCAATAATTCTAAAAGTTAATACCTCTCCTGTGGTTAGTTGTATATCTACCTCATCGCCAATCATCCAGCCGTAACTATCCATTTTACCCGCAATAGCGACCTCGTTTATTTGAGGCCATGTCAAGTTATGCAAATCAGTTTTTGTGTACTCGATAGTAACCGCTGTTATTCCGAATTCTGAAGGGGTAACAGCTTTTCGTATAATTACTGGTGTAATTGATACAAGATAAGAGACATTGATGCGTGGAACAATAATACTATCGACAAGTGAATCAGGCACAATTCCTTCAAAATTAAAATCTGTCGCAGATATTGTAAACGGGAGTCCTTTAAACTCCTTTGCAAATTCAATTCTAATTATTACTAGCGGGATTTCAAACGGCACACCGTTTATCGTGAACGGGATGTTATTTTTGAGATTTATAAGAGTGAGGGGTATTGATTCACTTTGGGCGTTAATTGCCGCACCTTTGCTACTGTTTATGGCATTAATTGTCGCATTACTGCTTTCATTGCGGGCACTTATCGCCATACCGGTACTCCAGTTGGATGCGCCAAATGTTGCGCTAACTCCATTGCTATCGACACTTAATGCCCCACCGCCGCCGTTATTTTCGATACCCAATATCGTAGAGGATACATTTCCTTCTAGGTGCAATGGTACTGTTAAATCTTCGCCATAATGCGTATGCTTCGGCAAATTATCAGGCGGCAAGAGACCGTTTTTGTCCAATGGTGCAACGCCATTTGGTGCGTTAATTTCATCCCGTGCGACAAATAACAGGGGGTCAATCGCCCACTGTCCGAATGATTTATATTTTCCGTTAAGATACATAAACCACTCGAACGGGTATACTGCACCAATTATATATAGACAATTCTCCTGCGGGTTGGTAATTGCATCCAGCGTTAGGAACGGGTTGTCGGGGTCAATGGTTATAATACCCGCTGTTACCGCTTTCAATTCCTCGTTTAATTGTTTCAATTCCGAGCTTAACCGTTCATCCTCGCTGTATAATTCATCCGTCATTGCGTTTATTTTCTCTGCAACTCGCGCCCCGGTATCGCTGTCTGCGGCGGTTGTTCCTGCGTTAATAACTTTCCTTGCCATAACCTCACCCTCACCTAATCAAATATAAATCATTTAGCAAAACGCCATCGTCTAAAAGCAAATATTCCATATTTCCCTGTCGCGGAAGCGAATTGAAACAAAAACCCTGTGTTTCAAAAAACGGAAGCCGTATAGTTTCGATGTCCCATGCGTTTCCCGCAACGGTAATATTTGCATTAAAATCTGTTTCTGGTTCCGCAAATGGAAATGTAATCGTTTCAATTTCAGGGAATGCTACAGGAGAGATGTGTACCGGAGCTTCGGCTGTCTCGAGCAGTAAATTTATAATAAAAAAAAGAGCAACACCCCCGGCTTTTATCTCGTTGAGTATATCTCTAATACAATCAAATTCATGTACTTGCTCATTGGTTAAATTTATCACGGAAAAACAAAGCCCTGCGGGTTCATGGTTGTATTGTTCAAGTTGCCATGTTTCTGTTATCCCTTCGTAGTTATCACCAAAGAAGGTTTCACCTATGACATTGAAATCTTCAACCAGCCCCGCGCTAAGATTTCCGCGAATTTTTATTTTGATTGCCTTGCGATATTCGAGGTCTGCCCTGCCGTTCCTAAGCTCCAGCACATTTTTGCCGATTTTATCAAGTGTGAAGCCCTCAGCATTATCAATATTCCGCCATAATTCTATTAAGCGTAAATTACGCATGATTTCCTTATGCTCTTGGTGTCCCAAGTCTAAGAGCTTATAATTGTTGCTGTTTTCATCTTTTTTGTAATTGTCAGTCAGGTGGCTTGCCGGATGCTCTAATTCTTGCATATTTTTTTCATGCATAATCATTAACGCACCACCACCTTCGTGTAATCGGTTATGGCTATTTGCATAATCGGTACAGCTAGATTTTCCTCCACCCAGTTGTCGCCGTCTGTGCTTATACGTACAATGGCATCATTAATGCCTTGGTCATGGGTTATTGCTATAATCCGGGAGTGAACAATGGTTTGTCCCAAGCCTAACCCCCTAAATTCTGTACCATCACCATCTAAACCGCCAATATAGCGAATTACTGCCGTGCGAACGATATTTTCATAACCGGGTTTAAACATGGCGTTGCGGATTAGAGTTATATCTACATGAACCTGTATATCGCTTGCCTTTGTATAGCCTATTTTGTGTGGGTAGTTCCGGCTGTCGTAAACTTCAAGGACAATATCACCATAACTTTGTATTCCCGCCGATTTTGTTGCTAAAATTGCCTCTGCAATTTCCTCCGCATTACCGTCAAACACAAAGGGTGCAATAGCTTTGGGCGGAATGCCGTTTTTGTCTGTTTCCATTGTGGTATTTTCGAGAACCAATGCATCTTTAACCGTAGGCAATTCTAAAATAGCTGCTTCTATTGCCGCTCGGGTTGCCTTGCCTTTTCTTGAAAGTGAACGATAGTAGCGGTCACGCAGTTCCTCGTCGGCTTCTATTTCTAAACCATTACTTGTGCGTTCGGGATTTGTTATACCCGTTATTCCTTCAACCGGGTTAAACAGTCGGTCTATGCGGTTGGCAGTTACGTTGCCTGTTTTGCCGGGTATTACGGCTTTAATGGGAATTGTAGCAATTCCGCTGTCATCAAGCATTACGGCTTGGGTAGTTTCAAAAACGATACCGCTTTCGGTTCGTACTTTTGTGCCTTGGGGGATTTCTTTACCGATTCGCCCCGTAACTTTTATTTCGCCTGTTGCTTGTAAGGCTGGTTTGCGGAAAAGTCCAATATATTTAACAAGCCCGTCTAATTGTTTGCCCTCGGTATCATCTATAAACGCAGAAAAATAAACGTTCTCCATTTCATCCCATAACTTGGATTCTTCCCATGCCTCGGATTGAATGTATAACCCAAGAGGGCTTCGGTCTGATATTTCTATGTCTTCACCGAATAAATCCCGCGCACGTTCTATTTTATCTGTAATTAGTTGCGTGTAGGGTTTCCGCTTAAAGCCTGTAACCGTCAATCCAAATTCAGACATAGGGTTCACCTCCCGACGTTTAATGGGTGTTTAGTCAAATGAAAAAGGAACAGTTATAACCGCTCCCGTATCTACCTTGCAATGAAATTCTATATTTATCGTGCGCTTTGCTATGTCACGCTGAATATCTATGTTTATAATTTCCTGCACTCTTGCGTCTTGCAATGCACACCGTATAATTGCCATTTGTACTATTTCATCTTTAAGCCCTTTTTTGCCTTGTATTTGGGGATATTCTAAACCGTGATTGTCATTTAAGAACCATTCACCCGCATTGGTTGTAAAAGCTCGTTCCAAGGCTTGGGCGATTTCATCATCGCCCGTAACAAACATAATATTCCTGTCTGTATCGAAAGCCAAATCGCCATCTACTACTTTAAATGTACGCCTGTCCATCAGAACTTACCTATTATTACTGCGTCCCGCAGGTCGTGGCGGCGTTTGCCTACGAAGTCTAATGCGCGTTCCGCGAACATTACAAAAACTTTGTCACCTAATTCCAGCTTGCCTACATGCTGTAATTTTGGTGGGTCTTCTATTATGGGGTAGTCGTTTGTCTGCCCACACTTTTTTCGTTGGAATAATGGTTTTATTTTAAGTTTAGGCACAAGTTCAACAACTTCGCAGGGCATACCTGTATGCAAATTATTTAAGTGTTCGTTAAACATTTGTTGAAAAACTTTATCTATACTCGCCATTATTCCTTCACCTCCACCGTTGTTAAAAAATCGTTGCCATTATTTTTGTGACTTCCCCGAAGTACACGGTATGTGCCGTTTGCGGTTTTGCTTTGTATTTGAAGTATGCTGTTTATTGTGATTCTGTGGTTAAGTAACATTTTAACTTTAAATCCCTTGTATGTTTCGCCGTTCTCTTCTTTTTCAAATACTTCGGGGCTTCCGATTAATCCGGAATCTTTATTTAAAACAAAGTTTGTAGGTATGCCCTGCTCGTGGTGCATTATAAATATTCTGCCTTGGGATATCTTGAATTCGGTATCGCATTCGTTAACAATTTGGATTATTGCGTCTTTCAAACTACAATCAATAATGCGCCCGTTTGGGTAGGTTAGGTCGTTGACTAAGTTAAGCTTGCCAATCTCTAAGCCGAACCGCCCGGTTAAATCCCCCAGTATGGCACTTGCGGTTATGCCCCCGCCATATGCTACGCTTACGTGTTTAGTCAGCCATTGATGCGAACCGTCACCTATTGTAAGCTGGGTTGTTTTATCCACGCCGCTCCATCGTGTAAAAGATTTTTGGATTGTACCTTTAAAAATTGTACCGACATCACCCCTGTACCCTGCGTTTATTATTACGTGTTTATCTTTATTAATTGAGTTTATGGAATTTTCGGATAGATTGTAAATTTTCACATCTGCAACGTCCGGTTCTTCGTCATTGTCAAAGGGTATGCTGAATTCAATGTCCAGCTCGTCCATATTAAAGAGTTTGCCTCCGGCTACTACCGTGCATTGCCTATTCCAAAAACTATCCATCCTCAAGCCCACCATTCGGAAGCCATAAAAATACTGTGTTGTTTAGGTTTTCCCATGTCACCCTGTTTTCTGTAAGAGATAGGTCGTAGGGGATAATTGGTACTGTGGGTACATCTAAATGTTGCTGGTTAAGGAACAGCAGTCTTCCATATACAATCTTTTCACCTATAACAACGGAAATTTCATCACGCAGTAAATTTATAGTGAAAAAGTCGCGCATGGCGTTATAGTTTATTTCAATCGTGAAGGTACGACCGGAGAGAGTTATATCAAATTTGTAAGGGATTAACTCTTTGTCTATTGATATAAATTGATAATCAGACATTTCGCCCCTCCCTAAGTAAGAATCTTTCCATTACCGGGTCAATGTCACCTGTACCAAGCCCGCCGCCTTTACCGCCGCCGCTGAAACCATTTGATTTTTTGGCAAGCCGTGTGTCCGATTCTTTGTTATTGGCTTTTTTAGCTGTTTGTTTCGGCTGCTGTGTTCCGGCATTTTGCTTTGTCTTTGTTTTTGAAGCCACAACAGAGGATATACCTGTTATTTGAGCTTGCTGTGGTCTTGCCCGGCGAACGTGTTTCATTTGAATTCTAAATTTTAATCCGTTTGCCGTATCTCCGCCGTGATTGGTATCAATATTGGTAATCGCCATATTTGTGTGGACTACCCTATTTGTATAGGTTATTAGCTGTCGGTTTCGTTGATATTGGATAATACGCTGAAACCTTGTCCATGCGTCATGCCCTAAAATCATGCCGGAGATAGACAGCGTAATCGGACGTTCGTGCATATGGTCGGAAATATTAACGCCGTCCTCCACAGCTTTACTGGTTACGTCATAACTACGATTTGGTTGGTCTGCTTCTACCATATCCAGCAATACGTCCTGTAAAACTGCTATGCCGCCTATTGCCATGCCGTCCACCTCCTTGATGAATTCTAGGTTTCTGTGATATTTGGGTAGCATAAGCTTGTCTTGTACCAAGCATCCTCCCACAGTTCCCCAAATACATCCTTGAATGCGTCCTTTAGTTTTTCGGTAAGCTGTGCGAGTTTACCTTCCGGCAAATCGCCGTCACCACCGACCTCTATCTTTTGAATTATTACTTTTATTTCGGGTGGTATAGAAAATCCGGGTTGCTTACTGCTTGTAGAAGCTGTGTTAAAATTATTGATGTTGTAGCTGTCGGTAGCTTGTGGGCGGTTCTTACGCCCAAGCATTCTTGTAGTTTCGTCGTTTGGTATGACTTGCGAACCTCTCGGCAAGTTTATAATTTCTGGGCCCTCTTCACCAACAATGGCGGGGCCTCCTTTGTGGAAATCCGTGCCCTTTGCAAGCATAGGAAGCCGGGGGATGTTTACGCCAAAGTTATTGCCGCCTGCGAATGGAACCCAGTCGGGAATATCTATACTAATGCTGTTTATGCCGTCAATGGCACGGTTTACAATGCTTATTACGCCATTCATCGGGGCTTTAACTAATGCACCAAGAGTGCTGAAAATTCCTCCGAAAACATTTACAACACCGCTCCACGCTCTATCCCAATCACCTGTAAATATACCTACAATAAAATCAATAATACCGCCCAAGATTTGCTTTACGCCGCCGAACACACTTGCTACCGTGTCCTTAAATATTCCTAGTTGGTCGGAAATAATGCCGAATAAAAGCGGAAATCTGTCTTGTAACGGAGAAATCAGCATTTCAAAAAGACCGATTATATTAGTAAAACCACCAAGCGCGAGATTTAATATTAAATCTATGCCGTTTCTGAAAATTTCACCCAAGCCGTTTAGTGCAAGGTCAAAGTCTAGGGTGAACACGCCGACAATGAAATCTACAAGACCGCCGAATATGCCTTTAACATTTTCTAAAACCCTGTGAGCTGTATCTTGGAAGGTTTGAATCACACCGCTAAGAAAATCGAAAGCTGCGGGAAATCTATCTTCCAGCGGAGCAATAAACGCCCGGAAAATATTTGATAAATTGTCTACTATACTACCTAAACCGCTAAAGGCTCTGTCTATATCACCGCTGAATATCCCACCTATAAATTCGGTAAAGCCGGAAAATATACCCTTGATGCTTTCCATATTGTCGTGTATGAAGCTGCGCGCCCATTCTATGGTACCGCTAAGGATATAAAATAACACGGGGAATCTTTCTTCCAGCGGAGCAATAAATGCTAGAAAAACATCTGCTGAATTATCTACTATAGTGCCTAAACCGCCAAAAGCTCGGTCTAAGTCACCGCTGAATACACCCCCTACAAAGTCGGAAAAGCCGGAATATATCCCCTTAAAACTTTCCATATTGTCGGATATAAAACCCCGCACCCAGTTTATGGTGTCGGTTATCCGCGCAAAGGTATTTGGAAAACGCTCACTAAACCATTCTGTAACCTTGTCCCAGTTTTTCCATAACAGTACACCTACAGCGATTAACGCGCCAATTGCCAGCACTGCTATTCCGATGGGTGAAGTAAATAACGCAATTGCCGCACCCCCTGCCATAAATGCACCTTTCACAGCCAAGAAGCCCATTTTTAGCGTGGCAAGGGTTGTTTTTATTTTAATTATCGCGGAGATTAAACCGCCGATACCCAAAAGAACCGGGCCAATAGCCGCCGCAACCATAGCAATGGTTACTATTGTACGGCGTGTGCTGTCATCTAAATTAGACAGCCAACTCAATGCCCTGTTACCTATATCAATAAGACCTCTGAATTGGTGTTGCAAATCAGAGCCTATTTGTTCGCTTAGTAATGTTAGACGGTTTTTAAATACTTGTATTTGAGCGGCAGTTGTGCCGTAGCGTTTACCCGCCGCTGTTGTTAGGGCTGTGTTTTCTTCCCAAGAGGTGTTTGCCAATTCTATTGCGTCTCTAAGGGTTGTTCCCGCACCCGCGCCACGGCGTAGAATATCGGTTACATATTGGCCCTCGAACCCCATTTGGGATAAAATACTACTGGTGTTTTGGCCTTCATCATTTAAACGGCCTAAACCTTCTATCATGTGTATTACTGCACTTGCCGCATCTCTTTTGAATAAATCAGAAAATTCATTAACGCTCATACCAGCGGTGGATGCAAAAACGCCTACTTTGTCAGTGCCGTTATCTATGGCATTCTGCATTGAAAGCATGACATTTGTAAACGCGCTGCCGCCAGCTTGAGCATTTATGCCTAAAGCGGAAAATCCCGCCGCAAAGCCCAAAACTTCTGATTCGGAAAGCCCGACAGCAACACCCATACCCGTGAGCCTTGCGCTCATCCCCATAATATCGGATTCGGTTGTTGCCATATTGTTGCCCAGCCCGACCAAGGTTGCACCAAGCTGGTCGAATTGTTCTTGGGGCATTTGCATGACGGTGGCAAATTGCGCCATGTCGGTGGCGGCTTGCTCAGCGGTCATATTTGTAACCGTACCAAGCATTGCTACGGTTTCAGAAAAGTTTTTTACGTTATCAAGTTCAATGCCTAAGCGTCCCGCCGCCTGTGCTATGCCGTACATTTCGGTTACAGGCAGGGGTACATTGCCGTATGTAACCAGATAATCCATTTCTCCCCGTAAGTTTGCCAGTTCGTCGCTTGTGCCGCTTGTTACCTTTTTCACCGCTGTCCAAGAATCTTCAAGCTCTACAAACGTTCTAAACCCTAAGCCTCCAATTGCCGCGAGTGGCGTTGTTATGCCAAGGGTCATGCTTTTTCCTACGTTGGTAAAGCCCTGCCCGATACGCCCGAAGGCATTCCAGTCAAAACTTTGTAAACTTTTTAATTCCCGGTTGTAATCAGCCTGTTGTATTTGAAGGTCTAGCAACTGGTTTTGTAAACGCCTTGCCGCTTCGGAATTTTCGCCAAACTCCCTTGTAACGCCTGATAATTCCCCTGCGGTGCGGTTGATTTCGCCTTCAAGTAGAGAAGCCTTATCTGTTACAAGACCGATTTGTCTTTGCTTGCGTTGCATTGTTGTAGCAAATTCACCGGAGTTACGCTCCCAAAGTGTGAAACTTTTATCAAGCCCCGACATTTGGGTCTCAAAGGTCGCACCCATATTTCCAAGCCCGGAGCCGATACCGCTTATATTATCGCGTGTATTATCTACACGCCTGTTAAGCCCATCCAAGCCGCGAGAGGCCGACGCGCCGTCGAAGCCTATTGACATAAACAGGCTTCTTGCTGCATCCGACACATCTACACCTCCCAACGTGGCTTGGTAGCCTATTTTTTCTTTTTGCCTTTCTCAATGGATTGCTTTACTTTTTCGTGATACAGGTCAAGGGCGGCATCCGCTTCAAGCAACATTTCCTCATCCATGCTGAACACCTCCGATGGGGAAATCCCGCCGTCATAAATGAGCCGCCAAAAAATGAAATTATTCTTCGCCTGTTTCTTTATCTGTTCCTTGGTTCGCTTTGGATTTAAGAAAGGATTCAATTTCACCCGCAAGTTCACTTGCCGCACCGAAGTTATCATCGAATGTTTCAAGCGTTACCTTTGGACTTACAACGCAATGCTTGAAAAGTTCGGTTAAATAAGGCACTTTCTGTAAAATGCCGTTTCGGTTAGTGCAGCGGTCTTCCATTTCCAAATAACTGCGGAACGGAATTTTTTGTATGGTGTGTTCCACACAGTCAATTGACACTTTCTTTTGAGCGAAGCCAGTAACTGCTTTTGCCATGTCTGTTACCTCCACATATTTTTTTGAAATAAAGAAAGCCGTTTTACAGGCTGTTTTTTAAGTGTTTAGTGATGACTACTCAGCAAATTCTAAATAAGCGCAGAATAACGTCCACTCGCGTTTTGTTATTTCAGGACCTGATTCGTAGTTTGCAGGTCGGCGTACCCGCGATTGCTCGGAGCTTATTCTTATGCCGCCGTGTTCGTTTGCGTCTACGATTACAGCGGATATTATTGCACTGTCACTGCGCCGCTTTGCCAAGTCGTATAAATATTTGTTTGACGGTGACGTTACTTCCAATGTGAATTTTATTTCACCCGTGAAGTTATTCGATTCCGCAATGGCAACCTCACCGTGCGCTCCAACATGCTCAGAAAAATCATCTTCTGCACGTTCGGCGTTTATCCATGTTCCCTCGGCGTGACCTGTTATAACTACGCCGCCTATGACTAAGTTGCATTCCTTGGAGTCATACGTCCTTACTGCGGTATCCATTTATTACACCCTCTTTCATATTAAATTACAAAGCGTCCGCTAAGCGTACCGGAGTGAATCGCGCCCGCGATTTCAATTTCCCAGTCAATTCCGTTGTACACACGATTTGCTACTTCGTTGCGGAGAACTTCTTCGCGCCGCAGGTAGTTAATGCGGTAAACATAATTATCGTTATCATCCACACGGATAATACCCATACGCCCTGCAATATGCAGAACTTTGTCCACCACGGATACAAGCATTGCGATACCGCGCCTGTCGTAGTGAATTTTTTTAGTATTCACGGCAAGAAGTGCGGCTTCTTCTTCCATACGCACTTTTATAAAATGCGCTGCCATTACAAGGTCGATATATTCGCCGTTGGTAGCCGTGCCTTCCGTTGTTTGCAGTACACCCATTTTTCGGATATATGAAAAGCCTTTATTTCTGTGCAGTTCAGTTAGGTCGGTGGCGCGGATTTCCGAACCCCTAACGCCCTGTACGCCTTTAAACTTAAATGTCAAAGAGCCAGGGTCGTTGGTTGCCGCTGTTGCGACAAGCCCCTCGGCAACATAGGCGGTTTCGTCTTCGTGGTACATGACGATTGTATTTTCATATTCGAGACGGTTTACAAGTGTAAGGTCTTGGGTGGTTAGCCAATAGGTTTTAATTTGGGTTTCTGTCCAACCGCCAAGAGCTTCAACTACCGCTCGGGAATTTTCAGTACAAGTGAGGTAATACCAGTCGTTATTGATTTCAACAATTTCGTTTACCGTTGTCAGCAATAATTCCGCTAAGTTATTCCCTACTTGCGGCTCTATTGAGAATATAGCCACTTGCGGCGGGGCGGGATTTTGTCCGAATATACGCTGTGCCATAAGGTATTCTTTTGATGTAACGGGGAAATCTTCCGCAATTTCACTGATACTGTTATACAGCGTATACGGGTGGTCTCGGCTTGTGCCTAATATCAGCGGCAGACCGAAGCCACGCTGAGTTATTGCCCGTGTCAGCTTCGATATATTTACAATAAAATCGGGTTTTGCCATTTATTTTTCTCTCCTTTCCTAAATTTATGGGAACACTGTTTTTACTGTTCCGTTGGTTAAATCATAGCTTTCTATTCCTTCTACACGTTTGGAAATTGCTCTCGCGGCGCGGATGCGCACGTCGAAGCCGTATCTGTTTTCAAAATCATCTACTATTTGGTGTGCGCGGTCGCTTACGTTTCCGGTTTTTACAACTACGATGTTTAGCTCAACAAAAAACTGGTCACCGTGAAAGGTGAACCAGTCGCGGGCTTTGTTTGCTATACCGTAGGCGGCAATTTCACAGTCGCTGTAGGTGTTGATGGATAATGAGAAATAGGGCTGTTCAGTGCGGGTTGTCAGCACGTCATACTCGAAGCGCGGGTCGGTGGATGGTATTGGTTCATCCGTCAAACTGAATGTTTCCGCATTATTGGCGGCAGATACTATTTTGTAGGAGATATATGGGTAGTCGGGCTTGCGGTCTACTGTATCCGAAGGCACGATAATAATACCTGTATGCTCGTGCAAGCCCTTTATAATGGCGTTTACATTTTTTTCAAAGTCCATAATTAATAATCACCATCCGTTATATTTTCTCCGTCTGCGTTACCGCCTGTTTCCTTTTCCGCTAATTTACGCACTCCGGCGCGTCTTGCTACATAAATACGTAGACCGTGTGCGTGGTCAGAAAAGTCAACGCAGGTGGAAACCGTAAACGTACCTTTTTTACACGTTATTTTCGCGCCAATGGTTAATTCTTGGTGAATATGGATTCTTACATCCTCGCGGGTAAAACTCCCGCCTTCACCGTATTGTATGGCGTACCCGCGCATATCTTGGCTGGACAAATTAAAAACTGCGGCGGTGGTCTCCCATGTTTTTATTGTAGGTTTCCACCTGCCGCCGTCGTTCTGGTCATGTTCGCCGCCTGTTTCCTCTTCAACGGTTATGGGAATTGAATGCCGCGCCACAAGGTTTCGGAAATCATAGGACATTTATTTTTTCACCACCTTGTACGTTATGGAATTCAACAAACGTCCGCTGTCAATCAAGGGACTACTCCTGCCTTTTGCCGATATCGTTGTTTGTTTATTTGCTGGGTCACGCAAATTAGTCATATACCGTTGCAATTCTTTAACGATGTAATCACCCATAAAGTCAAAGAAGCCGCGCATGTCCATTTGTCCTAAAATAACCTTTTTTAGTAGTGAAGCCGCCTTTTGAGAAAATCGGCTGGCGTTGGCATCAAATCCCCCACGTATAAAGGCGCGTTCCGGTATAACTACCTGTGCGGCAAGCCAATACATGAATTCCAGTTGGTTTGCACCTTTGTTACGGACAAGGTATAAATGCCCGTCATCAGTTTTCAGGGGCCACAGGTCATTAAAGGAGCGCGAGGAGCGTTCCCTTGCCTTTTTGTTAAGAGGAACTGCAAGGCGTTTAGCATTTTTAGGCTTTATGGTTGCACCGTATTCATTTACATTTGCAATCATAAGCAAATTGGAATCGTGCTTGCCGAAAATACCAATGTGTAACTCAGTGCGGTGCAGTTCCTCTAAAATTTTCATTAAATCCGGGAGGCGGTTGTCATCCCGTACTACTTTTACCCCTACCATCGAACTGTACAATAAGGCGCAATAAGGCTTATAATATCGCTTGGCAAGCCGTCTATATCCTTAAATGTTTGGCTTAGGTCGGATATGCTTTCACTTTTAATGCTTCCGTCACGGGAAAAAAAAGAAGCCATCTTATCCACTGCAATTTTAATGGGTAAAGGGGCATCTTCAAGTTTTTCTGTGTCATGGAAGTTGTTAGTGAAATTTTTTATCGTTTCAAAATAACCCTGTTTGAGCTTTTCCGCTGTCAGCTTCATCTTCCGTCACCTCGCTGTCGTGTGGTGGGGTTTTAGGGTCTTTATCGGATTCATCGTCTTCGTTGTGGGATTTGTCTTCGGCATCGGGTTTATCGTCAAGGGCGGCGTTGGTGTCGGCTTGGTTTTTTGCTTCCATTATTCGCTTGATAATATTGGGCTTGTCGCTTACGCCTTTAAGGTTAATACCATTGTCTTTGGCAAGGGCTTTAAGGTCGGTTACTCTTAACTTTTCCAAGTCAAGGTCGGGAATGAATGTTTCTTCATCACAAGCATTTTTCTTTTTTTCTGCCATTGCGCGTCTGATGCGCTGATGTGTTGAAAGACTCATACTTTTTCTTCCTTTCTATTATGCAGTAAGTCTAAACTTATGTTTGACTATGCGGATTTGCTTGGGTTCAAATACACGTTCCCAGTTATCCTTGTTAGAAAGTTCGGTGCGGGTCGGGAATTCTTTTTCGACGGATTCTTCCGTCCATTTAACGCCTCTTGGGTGCATGATGATTATTTTACGGTTAATTAAATAATCTTCACCCGCATGGCTCATAGAATCCCTGTCAAGTTCGGTTTCGATGATTTTCGGATGAGAACCGTTACCAAGGGCGATTGCACCCGCGCCGAATAAAAACATTTCGGTGGTTTTGTTGCTTGTGTCATAAGCTACGCCGTCATCCACAATTACACGCTTGCGCATAAAGTAGGGAACACGGTCACTTTGCTCGGATTCTTGAACGTATTCGATAAGCTTCCGTTTGGCAAGGTATGCTTCTGTAGCAGAATGCATCATAACAGCGGTAAGCAGTTCCTTTGCATCACCCATTTTTTGCCCTGCATCTATGAAGCTATCGCCGGACAACGTACCACCAGCACCCGTTAAGGAAGAAATATCATGTACTTTTTCCTCCATTGACGATGCGGCAAAGATACCGGATAACATTGCAAGTAACCGGGCTTGATAACGTCGCGCCCAGTAACCGGATACTAAGTCACCAACAGCCGCCATTGGGTCTGCACCCGATAACAGGGCAGTTAAGTTGTTCGCACCCCACGAGTTACCAAACATTTGCTTACGCGCAACGTCTTTGCTTGCGTTAATATTTCCGGGCGTATAGAAGCCTCCCTCTTCAATGGTTTCCTCTTCACCCGCAAGGTCTTCCCAAAACGGCATATTTACCAACGTGTTTGCACCGGAAGCAAGGGAATCAAATTCGCTGTCATTTACCATAATGCCGGATGTAATCAAAGCCGATAATTCCATTGTCCTATTGATTACATAGGGCGTGAAGATTTCCGATTGGATTACATTTGCAAGCTTTGTAATACCACTCATACTAAATACCTCCTAAAATATTTTGTAAAATTGATTATTTTAACCACGCAGGGGAAACACCTGCGGCGGCGGCCAACCGTTTAGCCAGTTCGGGGTCTTTTTTGTATATTTCACCCTGCTTGGTTAGATTAAAGGTTTCTTTTTTGAAAGGGTTTTCCTTTGGGTCGTTAGGGTTTGCACCGCCGCTTCCCGCCGCCGGTTCACGTCCGGACAGACCGCCGCCTTCGTTGAACAAATAAGCGTCGGAAGTTTTAAGGGCTTCCAATTGCTCGTTAAAGCCGATAAGATTTTCACCGTCAACGCCTATTTTATCTACGTTTAGCAGAGCTTTAACCGCTGTTGGGTTCTTTGCCCCTGCCTTAGTGAGAGCCAAATTCAACGTATTGTCTTTTTTGTAGGCAGCAAGTTCGGCGGCTGCCGCTTTGTTATCGGTTTCGTTTTTGGCGATTGCGTCCGTAAGCTGTTTTCTCAATGCTTCGGCATCGCCCGTAGAATCTTTCAAATTTTTAAGTTGATTATCCCGCTCGGCAATACTTGCTGTGAGTTGTCCGTTTTCCGTAACAACCTCGTCAAATTTTGCTTTTGGAACATGATTTTCCAATGCCACTTTTAAGGCTTCCTTTAATGCCTCGTCGTGGGCTTTACAGGCGTTTTCTACCTGTTCCGGCGTTAAGCCCATTTTTACCAATGCTTCTTTTAACATTTGAATCTTCCCTTCTTCTTTATATGTTTTCCATCTTGAATATGTCGGGGTTGTCCTTTATGGCTTCATAAATGCCTGTAGCCAATAGGTCTATGGTCTGCTCGTCTCGGTTCAGTTCCGTTAAATGAAATCTTGCACATATGGCATGGAGCAGTTCATGTATAAAAACATGGTTTTTATCTTGTTGCGCTATCTTGTCGGCTATGGATATTGTATTTTCTTGGTAATTGTGAATCCCATTAAATTCACCACCAACCTGTATAATTTCCAACGGTTTTAGTATCTCGTAATTCTTAAAGCCTACTTTAATTTGCATTTGCACATCTCCTTTTTTCTTTGCACTAAAAAAAGACTGCATCACCGTTTGGTGTACAATCTTTTTTATATGTTGTGGGTGATAGCGTTGGTTATTCCGTAACCAATGTTATAACTTCACACATATGATTTGCGCCCGCCTTGAAACCGTCCGTAAATGCCAGTTTTTCGGTTAAGGCTATTATGTTGTCAACGGCGAGTTCCAATGCAGCGGTGTCTGTGTCTTTTGGTAGTGCCGCATTGAAGGTGTTCATAGCTTCATTATATGCAGGGTAGCGGCTGATGAAATTGCCTCCCGATAATTCACTTAGATACAGGTTTATTACCTTATCCATTGTGTTGCCTGTTATTTTCACTTGCATAATCCCCTTTCAATTAACAGTTGAAAAGAGAAGTTCGCCTATGATAAAATATTTCATAGGGAGTTTCTCCCGCTTGGAACAGCCTTGATACTTTAGACGGTGATGGGCTGTTCCATCTTATTTTTTCAAGGTCTTTTTTATTAAATCCCGCTAAAATCATCATCTGCGACATCTACAATATAAAAACACCTGCAATTTATATCGTCCTTCGGGTCACCAATCATAGTGGGGCCAAAGCCTTGATTTCCGTTAGGAAGTACAAAGTCCTGTTCGTACCGAACTTTTACGCCATGCATGGGCTGGTGATTTCCACGTACCGCTTCATCTTTGGCGGTTATCCATTCCTTGGTTTTTTGAATGCCATCAATGCGGTCTAAACGGTCTTTCCGCGCCTCGGAAAAAACTCGGTAGGTCTCGGTTCGAACTATGCGTATGGCATTGGGTACATCTTTTCCGACGGTTTCATTAAGCCGTTCAGCCATTTGTCTGTAAGTTTCTCCGTTATAAAGCCCCTGTACTATGGTTTCTCGAATTTTCAATGCGGCTTCTTCGCGGCGTAGGTTCATGCGTTCAGCCCAGCGTATGCCGGATATTTCGCTGTTTAGTGCGCGTTGTATTTCCTCTTCACGAATAATGCCTAGCAGGGATTGATTTCCCCATGCTCTGCTTATTATTTCGCCTTGCCCTGTAAATCCCGTGTGATACCCGCTGTTCATGGTGCTTGTGATTATTTTTTTATTTTCGCTGTACAGGTTAACGGTTAAACCCCTTACTTCTTGGGTCATCTTTTCAAGGCGATTGTAAAGAATCATATCGTCATAGTGAAGTTTACCATCAACCTCGTATCGTTCAAAAAGGTTTGATACATAACTTTTTACATCTACAAGCCTTCGGGAATAATTTCGTACTATTTCCATTTCAGCGGCGGCTTCCGTTGCTTCGAATGCGTCGAACAGATTTAATTGCTCCTGCCTGATACTCATGGTTCAGTTTCCTTGGGCGGGTCATCCTGTGGTTCGTGTATATTTATTTTGGATAGGTCTATAATGTTTTTTGCGCGTTCTTCCCGCTGTGCAAGCAATTTCTTGTACTCACAGGAAATGTTTTCTACCAATGGATGCAAGCCAACGATAGTTTCATCGCTAATCATATCCCGTGAATTTTTCAAGGTGTCAACAATTTCCTTGTTATTCTGCACCATGTTTTTGCGGAACGTGGCTTTTACATCGTTGCTGTCGTAGGTTTTTTTGAATTGCATATTGATGTAAGCCGTTGTAAACCAAAGCAAACGCTTTACGCTACGTCTAAATTTCCTCTCCATCATGGAGGCTTTAAGGTCTAACGACGTATATAAAAATTCCAAGCTCGCTCCCGATGGGCTGTTGCCGAAACGGTCTGTCTTGATATTTACGCCCTGCCCGAACATAAAAATATTTTCTTCAAGGCGGTCGAGATGTTCTTTTTTTGCCTCCACGGGTATAGTTAATTCTAATTTATCTACACCGCTATGATTGTCAGCTCTAACCTTAATGGTTTTATAGTAAGATAAATTTTGTCTAAAGGTAGCAAGGTCGGTGCTTTCGTAGCCTTTCAGAATCATTATTATTTCCTGTATATCGGCATTGCTGTTGGCAAAATCGGAAAAAGCTTCGTCGTATTCATCTACCAATGTTTTATTAACTTCAAGGTCGTTAGCGCGGAAGCTGTTATTTGGGAATTCGATAAAAGGAACTTTACCCCACCCATATGGAGTGTTTCCGTTTTTATAATGCGGGGATGGGTTTTCCGGTTCGGCGGCATCTAAGATAAAACCGCCGTCGTTATCTTCAATATAAACGGTTACATTTTCCCTCGTCCACCATTCCGCACGGTAACGGCTTTTACCGTCGCGTTTTACGGAATAGTATCGCAAAACAGCTTCTAAATTTTTCTGTAAAGCAGATTCGTAAACCGGGATTACTTCCTCGGCGGGAGCGATAGCATACTTAAAATAGCCTTTTTGGTCTATATAGGTGTGAAGCCATTCTGTGCCTTTGTTACTTGTGTTGGTTGCTATGTCGGCAACAACATCATCCCACTCGTCACCAAGGAGCAGTTCTATTTTTTTAGAAAAATCCTCGTTTTTTTCTATGGTAAACACCATAGGTCTGCCGATAAGATAGCTGACTTTTTGGTCAACAAGAAGTTTATGCCAGTTGTTTACGAGTTTTTTATTTGTTTTGGTTTCATCCGCAACTTTATTTTGCTGTCTGTCAAAGAAAAACATTTCACGCTTGGTAATATCGCTTTTGCTTCTGTAATAGCGCACACCTTCAAGCATGGTATTGATATCGTGTTCCGCAATCATTTCTAAAATGATATCGGAATCTACTGTATAGCCGTTTTCCCTTATCCGTGCGTGGATGGCTTCCATATTGCTGTTTACCGTTGCCACCATAGGTATGCCCCCTTACATTAAAAATTCAATTTCTGCCTCGCCGCCGATATTTTCTGCTATACCTGTTAAAGCATCGGGGGCATCGTCACTTTTGTTGCCGCCTTTTGCCTTGTAGGTCATTATTGCTTTGTAAAATTCCGGCCAGCGATTATTCCAATTTACAGGGAAATAAACATTCTTCATTACGTTAGTGGCATTTGAAAGTATTCGGGATTGTTTGTTTTGGGATTGGTGGAATGGCATAATAACAACACTGCGGGTACGGTATTTTTCCCATATGAGCCTTTCTACATTTCGGGCGAAGCCCCTGCCGCCGCTGTTGCTTTCGATAATAGCGGTGTTGATTTTGTCATCATAAAGCATTTTTGCAAGTTCCGGCTCTGTTACTTCCATCGGCTTATCCGTGTATAGAATGTTTGTAATAAAGGCTTCACCGTTATATTCCACGGCGTTAATAGCACAAAGAAAATCTTTTCCGGTGTCTGCGGTATCGGTGTAGTTGTAGGCACGTTCGTAAAGCTTGCGTCCTTGGTTGTCCTTTGGTAGTTCGGTGTAGGTTTTTATGGTGGTGTATAGCTTGCCCTGTACGTCAACGGGTTCTTGCTGATAGTTGGCTTCAGCTATGTCGGTGGATGTAATTCGTTTTTTCTTCATATAGCTTTTGTAACTGAGTAGAGCCGGGCATAGCATTTCCCCTGTTTCCGGGTTGTGGGCTTTCATTTTCAATTCGTACCAGTCGGGAGCATCGTCGCTGTCGAGAAGCCTTCCGCATAAATCTTTTGTAGACCAGCGGGTAAAATTAATAATTTGTATTGCGCCCTCTTCAAGCCTTGAAAGAAATGTATCGCCGTACCAAGCCCATTGTTTTTCCAATACATTGTCGTTGTAAGCTTCTTCGGCATTTTTAATCGGGTCATCAATTATGCCGATATTACAACCAATGCCCGTAATCGTACCGCCGAACCCTGTACCAAGATAACTAAAAAATGAGCCTTCTAATGCCCATATCTGCTTTGCACCGTCACCGTCTTTTATTTTTACGTTTGGAAATACGTCTGAAAATATAACCCAGCTTTTATCAATCTTGGTTGCGTCTATGCCATCACGCACATTTGCGGAAAAGCGTGTTGCTAAAATTTCATTGTATGATACGGTTATTACTTGGTTCTCCGTGCTTTTTCCGAAAGCCCACTGGGTAAATAATGAAAGCGTATATGTTTTTCCGTGCCGTGGCGGTATGTTCATCATAAGTTGTTTGCATACGATGTAATCCTCGCTGTCACTAAAAATATCCGCTATTTCTTCATTACTATATACGTGCCAAGGAGATTTTAACGTGTACTTGCGGATGCGCCCTTCGTAAAGAGCCTGTAGGGTGTTTGCAATTTCTATCAAATGTGGGCGGTCATCCTTAAAAAACTTAGGATTTATGAGTTTGCAATATTCCCAAAAGCTATCCCGAGCATTTGCGTGGGTGTCGTTGGTAGGGGTTTGGCTGTTTTGGATATGTTCCTTAAACTCCGTAATAATGCTACTCATTAAAGAAACGTTCCTTTGATAAAATTTTAACCGCCGTTTCATGTTCCCGCTTTAAAGATAAACCGCAAATATAATCGAAAGGGCTTTTTTTGCGTGTTTCTCTTTTGTGATTTCTGGAATACTCCTTACGTTTAGCTTTGTTTTCTTCTTTGCGACGATTCTTTTCCGCTGCATATTGTGGCAGAGAATTTAAGTACTTAGATAGGCTAACGGTAGACACGCCCAAGAGCGCACTAATTTGAACAATGCTTTTTCCGTCAACAAAGCACATATTTTCGGCTTTTTGCCTCCACTGCTCAGACTTCATATTATCCCCCCACTCGGTTAATGTTTTTGTGGACATATTTTTTTGCATGACAGTGTATTTCCGTTCCCTGCACAAAGCAAGAACAGAATGCCGTTTATTTGGCGTTTACAAGGCGTTTAGATTTATTTGTTAAAATCAAGTTGGGAAAACCTACATAAATAATTTAATTTTGTAAAATTGGCGTTATAATGGGCTTAAAATCGAAGTGACTATTTTTCGCCTTTTACATGGCTTAAACTATGCCGGATTCCGCCGTTATTTCATCAGCAATTTTTATCATTGCTTTAACTATATCGGGGTGGTTGTCTTGGATTTCCTTAAAAACGCGCTCTTTGAGAATATTCATAGCCGCTTTTACCGTTCCCGCCTCTTTACGGCTTGTAATTTTTAGACGCTCGTTTTTTACTTGGGCGGTTTGCAGTTCAGCTATGGCACGGTAGGCGTTGAGTTTTTCTTCTACGGGCTTGTTTTCGTCTACAAGCATTTCCATTAGCAACTGACTTATTATGGCGTTATTGGCTTCGTGCAGTTCCGTTGTCGGACGTTCGGCGTTATCTTCGGATAGAAGCTGTGCAAATTCTTTTGCCATTCGCACGGATTCAAATTGCTTTAAGAAGGGTTTACCGTAGCGGTGGACGCTTGATGCGTGAATGTCATGTCCCAAGGTTTTAAGATGGTCGGATATATCTTGGTAGGTGTAACCTTCCAGTAATTTATTTTCTACGGCTTTTTTAATTTCGCCGGGTAATTTATCAATTTTGCCGTGGCTTCTGTTTTTGGGCATCTAATCACCTACTAACTGAATGCCGCTTATTTCTTCTGTACCTTCCAATACGTCAATGCCTTTGGGCGTTATATGCACAATGTCACGGCTAATGCCTTTTGCTTCATTGCTTGCGCTTTCTATCCGAACAAGCCCTTTTTCTTTAAGATACAAGGCGGCGTTTTTGATTTCATCTGCGTTCGCGGATAATTTAATCTGCCCCAACAAAATTTCTATGAACTGAAACCCTGCTCCGCATGGTTGAGCTTCACAGGCTATGCGTAAAACGTAACCTCGCAGTTCTTGCGCTTTAGCAATTTCAATCATTTTTTTATTCACTAAAATGCACCCCCAAGTCGGTTACATCACCCTCGGCTAAATTTACCCCAGTTGGCGTTAGTTTTATAAATGAGGCCCAGTAATCTTTTTCGTTTACTCTAATGGAGACAAATTCCTTCTTTTCGCCGGAAAGATAAGCAATAGCTTTTCCTATATCATCCTTAGAATAGAGTGTTTTGTACCTAAGTAATGCCTCAATTTTGCTTATTGGAATAGGCATGTCATAGATTTCATAAAGATTTTTTATGATGTCACCACGCAGGGCTTTTGATTTTGCTACATTTAATTTGTTCATTTGCCATGCCCCCGTCCTATGTTCTGCTCCATGTTGGTTATTCTGAAATCAATTTGCACAAGGGTTTTGCTTATCTCGTTCATGGAATCGGACAGCTTTTCCATGCTGCCACCAAAGTCGTCTATTGTACGCATTAACATAGCTTCCCTTTTTTCAGATTCTTGTCTTATTATATTTTCACGCTTTTCTGCTTCTTGACGCATAAGTTCTTCACGGCGGATGCCTTCCGCAAGGTGTGTGTCAACGAGCTTGCGGAAAATTTCGTTTGATTGAACCATTTCATTTTTCCAATGCTCGGTTTGTGCTGACATTTGCTCTTCCCGTTTTTCTTCGCGACGTTTTTCTTTTTTAATGTAATAAAGTATAAATAAGAAGAATAACCCCGGAATAATTCCGTATGCGGTTATGATTTCAATAACCCCTGCGAGTTCCATCCGCTAAACCTCCTCACGTAAACGCTCGTGAATTATTTTTATTTTTGCACCCAGTACAGCGATTAAATTAGCGGTAACGGCATTTCCGGCTTGAACATAGACTCGGCTGTCGGATGTAACCGCAAATATACTGTCTAAATTTCGTTTTCTAACGTTAATAATCGTGCTTCTATTTTCGGGTCATATTTTGGGTCTGTCCACCAACGCATGATGCTTTCCCCATCCTCAAATGATTTGTCGCATTGAAGTCCACGCTTTTTGCGCATTTCTATCATTTTGTCAAACGCTCGAATATACGCCGCCTTAATTTTTGGATGCCGCTCTATTTCATAACGTGCTTTTGTGGACATCGGGCAACCGACGCAACCGACACGGTGATATCCGCATTCATAAAGAGGATTGACACTTATGTTGTTTTTTTTGATATAACCCCATATCTCTCTATTTGACCAATCGATAATCGGATTTGTAATTACACGATTTTTCGATACACATATTTCAAGCAATTTATGGCGGCTGTCGTTTTCGTCTTGGTAGATAATGCGGTTTGCTTTTGTATTTCCTATTTTTTCGTGTAACCCTCGCGATTTTCGCCTATTGCTTTCTGCCCAGCGCACACCCAATAATAAATGTTGGTTGTCAAATTTACGCTCTTTGAGATGTTCACAGCAGTATCTTATATGTCGCATAGGTGGTATCGTTTTTTTTGCAATGAGATTCCACATTGTTGTATCGGGATAATTTATCTTTACGGAAATTCCTTGCGCTTTTATTCGTTCATGATTATCACGAATAAAATACACTGTTTCAGGCGCGTCCACCGTTGTATGATTATGTTCTATACGAAAGGGAACTCCTGCTTTTATGCATAAATCAATCAAGACACTGGAATCTTTTCCGCCGCTGTCGCAACAAATTAATGTGTTATTGTGGTGTTCCGCTATTTCGTAAGCTTGTTTGATTCGGAGGATTGCTCTTTCAATATAGTCCATAACTTCAATACCTCCTGGCACACCGTTTAGAAAGCTGTTTAGTAGGCTATTTAGTTAACTGAAATTGTATTTGTAGCACCGTCCCATTCGACTCTTTTTCCCGCAAGTTGTAGTGCATCTCTTACAGGGATTTCAAGGTCGAAGAACAATTTTGCAAGCTCTTTAAAATTGCTTATAAACCGCCCGCCCGTATTTGATGCTTTTATTTCGATTGTTTTTCCACGGTATTTTATGTTTACGGTTCGGTCTAATTCTGTGGCGGTGTTATTGATTTGTTCTATATTGAAAAATTGGCATATGCATCGAGCAATAACAAAAGCCACATCTGCTCGCCTGTTGCGTAAAACATCAATATCGGGATTTTGCGGCGGGGAATCAATGAATGCAATTTCCGGCAACACGGCGGTCATAGTGGATTCACGTAAAACGCCAATGCTTCTGCGCGGTGTTTCCGTTTCCAGCATAACGCCGTTGTCTCTGCGAACACGCATACCGAATTCTTGCCCCAGTGCATTGGATATCATGCTTGCAAGTTTTCGGCTTTCGGCTAAGTCACGTTTGAGGTTGCGCGGGCTTGAAGTTGCTATAACTGTTTCCACGCCTGTACCGCCTCCGGCATTTGCGTGAATGCTAACAAGTAAATCTGCTCCCCATTGGTTTGCCGTTTGATGGCGTAGGGCTGGCCGTGTATCTCCTGTGCGGGACATTTTCGTTTCTATCCCTACACCGCGAAGAATCACATTTAAATGCGTGGCAACTTCTAACACAATATCTGACTCACGCATTCCGTTACCTACCGCGCCGGGGTCATCCTCTCCATGCCCTGCATCAATAAAAACTTTAATTTTTTTATTCACTTGTACCCCCCTCGCTATATAAACAATAAAAAAAGATATTAGTTTCCGCTTTCGCTTCCGCTAATATCTTAACATTGGAGTTGTTTTTATTGGGTTGAACAGTTCAGCTGCTTGCTTAGTTTGTAAAAACATCCAATAGGGATAATTGATTTTCAAGTACAGGATTTCTTTTCGGCTGCCGCGACACAATTTGCCTTATGTACCGTTCGGTATAGCCAAATTTACGTGAAAGGTGCTTGAAATTATAACCGTTAAATTCGGAAATAATCAACCGCTTTATTTTGTCCGAAGCGGATTTCTTTAGCGTCGGGAAGTAAACCCTCATGCTTCCAAGTGCGATTATTACCATTCTTGACTTTTCTATCCCAAGCGCACCAACAAGCTCGGGATAATCCTTCGTGATGTTTTCGCTGTTGCGGTGAAACTTTATTTGCTGTCCGTTATACGCCTGTTCCAGCCTTACAATATCCTCTAACTCTAAGAAATCCAAAAGGCGGTCGTAAGGCTCACCGACATCTTGCTTTTCTATTATATCCGTTATCTTCAAGCCAAACACCGCCTTTCATATTTCTTTGTGAAATGTTATTATTAATTAAAGAAGGCATGTCCTCCGTAGGTAAACAGGTAGGTCAATGCTGTTTGGTGCCAACTGCCCTCTAGCCCTCGTGTGGAACGGAAGAATAATGCGCCTTGGGAGTGGTCTTCACCTTCTAATGCTCGTCGAACCGCTTCTCTTGTGCCGTCCGAAACTTCAGCTTTTTTGTACGCACCGTTGCGGGTGGGTTCAAATTGGTTCGGGGCAAAAATTACTTCCTTTATGGTGTTGGGGAAACGGTTGCTTTTTACCCTGTTCATTACTACGTTTACTACAAGGATGCGTCCTTTGATATCCTCGCCCCCCGCCTCAGCTTGGGTTATGCGGCACAGAGAATCAAATTCGGCTTGGGTTACGCTGCCGGGTAATTTATCTTTTACAATAATCGTCGCACCGTCCCAAGTGACTTCTTTTCCCGCAAGCTCCAACATACCCCGAATAATAAATTGGTCTTCACCGAAAATCTTTGCCATACCGCCTATATTGCCTACGTGCCGTCCGTATCTGTTTTCGGCGGGCATTTGGGATATCTTGCCGTTTTGGTCTATTCGTACCGTGCTATTCATTTGATACCTCCCATTTCAATTATGCTGTGTTGCCTTCCGCACTTCCCCTTTTTATCATCGCCTTTAGACCTTCGATAGCGTCCGAAGCATTCTTGGGTGTCAGCCAAAGTATGGAGCTTATGCCGTAGCGATTTTCTAACCATTTATTTAACCGTGACATATCTACCATTTTGTTTTCGCCTACCCAGCCGTATTGCTTGGCAAGCCCTTTTATAAATTTTTGTTGCTTGGGAGTTATACGGTCAGGAGCGTTTGCCTTTGAATCATCAAGGGCATCAATTATTTTTATGGCTTCGATAATCGTCAATTCTTTAAGGCTTGATTTACTTACCATTGAATGGATATAGCCGCGAAGCATTTCCTCATCCAGTCCCCTTTGCCCTCCAAGCCAAAATATTTTTCGTATTTGAGCGGTTGTTATTTTTGCCACAAGATTACCCCCTAACTTTTTCTTTATCGGTTTCCAGCCAAAATTTATCTTCAATCTTGCGGGAAGCCCCAACCTTGGCAATGGTTTCGTCTGAATATTTTTCCAAGGCTTCTTTGTTGACAGTTTCCTTGGTGGAAATGCAATCATCCATGTTGAACTTTTTTAGATTATTTAAAATGGCATCTACTTTTGCGGGGGGTACAGTTACGCTACTGCTTTGCCTAAAACCTACACGCCCAAAGTTCAACTGTTTGCTTTTGCCGTCCAAGTCTGCTTTTTCTGCTTCTACAAAGGCCTTTACTAAAGCTGTTAGGGCTTTAATTCTAGCCTGTGTGGGGTTTGCTAGTTTTTTAGCTTTTTCCTTGGCGGCGGCGATTGCAATGTTCATTTGTCCTTCGATGTCATTCAGAATGATTTCCCCCTCTGCAATTTCACGAAGGGCGGTGTCAACATCATCCCAAGACTTCAGCGCGAAGGCTGTTTGCTTTTTTGCACTCATAATCAGCATACCTCTCTCTATAAGATTCAATTTTCTTTGCGATTGACAGGATAATGCAGGAACTCACTATCCCAAGTGGAATAATCATGTATTCGCCTCCGATGGCAAAGTAGCCGCGCATACGGTAAGCGTATTCAATTGCCCACGGGGTATTTGCTCCACACGCCGCAATAATAACGGCGCATATGGTATATCGTAGCTTCATCAGCAGTACCCCCTACACCGCAATTTTTATTTTCATTTGCTTTGCTGTGGTGGCAAGGTGCGCGGTGGTTAATTCCGAATAATCTTTAATATTGAAAAGTAAAAGGGTGTTTGTGAAAACTTGCACTGCTTTTCTTATAGAAACCGAAGTGCTTATTTTGTACAAAAGACTTAGTGCATCTTCATCGAAGGCGGCTTCATTGAAAATTAGTTGGATATCGTCCTTTTTTACTTCCTTTGCAACAAGATGCTCCCAGTATGTTATGCGGTCTATTACTTGGCTGTAGGCGGCGGCTTGCTTTACTTTAAGTTCAAAGAAAATTTCATCATTGCCGATTAGAGCCATGCCAATGCGTTCGCCTGTATCCTCGTCCTCGGTTGCATCCACGATGCTTCGCAGGTGGTTTACTACTTTCGCCTTTAAGTGCTGGGCTTCGTCTATTACGATAATGCGCTTAGTACCTTTCAACTTGGCAGTAATCCCTGCTGTGATGCGGCGGGAATATTTTTCTTTAATGCCTAACTTGTCCGCTATAAGCTCGTTTACGCCTGTTATTGTGGCGTTGGTTGGAGAGATGGTAACAACAATAGCGTCTTCATTTTCTTTGGCGTATTGCCTTACTGCCATTGTTTTTCCGACGCCGGGGTCTCCGTAGGCTACACCCATTTCACCCCTGCCGTGACAAAGTTCAATGAGGTTGGCTACTTGTTGGCTTGTTGATATTTTTTGATAAGACGGTTTTTTTGGTGCGGCGGCACGTTTGGCACTAATTTTTAATAGTTGCTCAATACGTTTAATCATTTCCGGCTCGGATTCATATGAACCGCTACGGAAACGGCTTAATGCCGTTGCGTTGGTGTAGCCTAATTCCTTGGATATTTCATTTTGTGACTTGCCTGTTCTTTTTTGATACTCAGCAAGAGCGGTTCGTGCCTCATCTGCCGTTAGATGGGGTTTAATTGCACTCATTGTTTGCCTCCTTAGATTTATTAGGGATTTACAGCCCCGATACTCGTTGTTCGCGCATCCGCTGTGCGGCGGCATTGAAGTCTATTGTTAATGTTTCTGCCCCTGCCGCCTTTAGAAGCGGCTCGGCTAGGGTTTCCCCCGCTTGCAATGCCCTTAGAATTTTTGCATTTATATCTTCGGGAATTTCCATGTTGACAGCGGCTTCATCTATAATTGCATCTAAGGCATCTTGGGCTTGGGTGTTTTTGAGTTTCTTGTACTGCTTCACCAATTTTTCTTGCGATTTCTTTTCTTTAGTCTTGGCTTGCAATTCATCCTTGGTGGCGTTGTAACTTAATTTTGTATCCAAGGCGGCTTCACATATGAAACTGTTATCAATTTTGTAAACTCTGACGCTGGTTAAATCGTCCGGGTCGTAGCGCACATATACTTTTTCGCCAAAATAGTCACGCCAAAGATTTTCATTTGAGAATTGCAGGGTTTCGCCATATATTTTTAGGGTTATGCCGTTTTTACCGACTTCAATAGGCTTGTTGCCGTACCGCATAAACATAAGGTGAAGCTTGTCCTTTGGTACAACTCGTTTTTCGTTAAATAATTCTGCGTAGGCTTCATCCGGGGAGCGTCCCCACATACCCTCCCCGCTGTGGGGTTGTTTGTTGTAGTACCCTTTGATGTATGTATCTACAAGGGATACAAATTCATCTATCGCAATGAGCTTATCGGGCTGTTTCATAACTTTTTCTAAATCGTCGGGTTTTTCTAAAACATTCCCCCCGGTGTAACCATCAAAGAGTTTTGAAAATGTTTCCTTTACGGTTTCAAATGCGCGTTCTATGGCTTTTGCGCGGGCGTTTTTCGGGATGGCTACCCGGATATCTATTCCAAGCGACTCTAAAATCGTTGGTGGTTTGAATTCGCCTTCCTTGGGCTTCGCTTTTTTACGGAAACCTGCATCACCGCTAAAATCGGTGAAGAGATATTCGCGTCCGTTGTCTACAAGAATGGATTTTGGTGCGCCGTATTTTTCTACCCCGCGCTTTAATGCGTATATAGTAACGTCACCGCTTAACTTGTCCGTTACCACCCAGCCCACTAATTTACGGGTACGCACATCCATAAATGCGCTTAGGTATGGTCGGAACGGCTTGCCATCCTTACCCTTCACCATAATGTCGAAGGTGTGACCGTCCGCTACCCAAATGTCGTTTGGCTCTAAATCTTCATACATACGTTTGATGTATGGAGCGCATTTGCTGATATAGGCTTTCTCACCTTCTCGAAAAAACATGACATAGGGTACAGGGATATTTTTTACTGCCCTGCGGAATGTTCCTTCGCTTGGCATTTCTGGGGCTTTACCATAAAGCCGCTTTAATTCAAGTTCCGTAAGAAATTTACACAGGCTCACGGCTTTTTTAGATTTATGCAAATAATAAAACTCGAATATATCAGCCATTTCTTGGGTTAGCTTTTTCGTGTGTCCGTTGTGCTTGCCGCGCTTATCCAGCAAGGCGGCTTCACCTTGGCTATATAATGCTTTCCGTTTGCGGTGCAGGGTTTTTACGCTTATATTTATATGAAGGTGATTGTTTGCGAGTTTGGTGTTTATGAAGGATTCAAACTGTATATCAGTCTCACCTTTGGGCAGTGATGACGTTGCCCGGAATGTATCCCACTCGGCTATAATGCCTTTCCAAAAAGTAATCTGTTTCCGTTCCTCGGCGGTTAGAGCTTCAAAGTCAATTGGAAGGGCTTCCGGCTCGGCTTCTGATGCGGGGTTGGTATTGGGTTTTACAATTTCTAATGTTGATTTTTTGGCTTGCTTTTGCCGCCGCTTGTATTTGATTTGCAAATTTTGGTCTAAGGCAGATAATGGGATACGGTATTCTTGAGTGGCTGTGCCACGCCCTTTGACTTCTATTGTTCTCGCTTTGATTTTTCCGCTAGAAGCTAGGGATTGAACATAGCGCAGGCTACAACCTTTTAAGTCAGCAACCTCAATAGGTGTTAATAATGCCTCTCCCATAATCTCACCGCCATTTATATTCTAAGTAAGTTTTTGTGTGCTACCTGTATCGTAAACTCCCCCGCTTGTGGTATGATGAATTTGCGAAAAACAACAATCCAACAAGCAGGAGGAGGAGAACGATTTGGATATGCCTAAACATGATAAGATTAGTAATCGTGGTTTTAATGTTGAACCAGAAGTGCTTGCACATAGCCTTGCAATTTTAAAGTTATCGAAAATGCCTTCGTTAACTGGGAATTCAGTTTCGGAAGTCTACTATGATACTTATTTAGAAGTGTTAGAAGACTTCACCGTGCTTATTGACGATAGGATTCGCTACGATTCAAATTTTGACAAATAACATGGTTGCATAAGGGCTTTTTTCTTTATTTGCGCTATGGCTTCTTCCAAAACACCTATAGCGTATAGGGAAGTTAAATTGCCCTTATTGCTTTCTTCTAGCTCTTCGATAACAACGTCAATTATTCTGTTGATAGCGATTCGTCTTTTTTCTGCAGTTTCACTCGCTTTCATTATTGCTCACCTCACTTTTATTAGCGTAGCCGGGGTTGTGACCGACCTCCCGCATTGCCACGGCGCAAGCCGTGTCACTCTGCGTTTATAAAACTGTATTTTCATATCCCCGGCGTAATAAGCATGTTATTGTTTCCGCTTCCGTTTCTCCAAAGCCACCTTCTGTAAGTGCCTTATATACGGCATTTTCACTAATAGGGAAATCCTCTGTAACTTCTTTAATATGGATAAGTTCCCCGTTCCCGATGTAAATTTCTTTTGCCTGTTTTGTGCTGGTTGCTATGCCGTTGTGCTGAAATACTGCATCGTGCGTTTGAAAAACCATGTTATACATTTTGTTCTTTTTCATAACCGATACCTCTCTTAGAATTTATTTGCAGTGCCGGGGTTGTGACCGACTTCCCGCATTACCACGGCTTACGCCGTGTCACTCTGCGTTTTCTATGATGTATGCCGCCATATCGCAAAATTCATTCATAACAATATTTCTTGCCAGTGCTTCACATACTATTGCCCGTACTTCTTTTGGGGACAATCCGTTTTTTATGTTGCGTACTTGGGTTTCCAATATCTTCATGATGTAGTCTGTTCCATACGTGCCTTTTTTGCTTCCGTCCCAAACTTCACTGTACTTTGTCATTTTGCTTTCCTCCTATCGCCCATTTACGGGCGTTTTCCGTCACCAACCGAGCATGAAAATGGGCTGGTGGATTTTATTTTCGTATTATGCCGCATATTTGGTTTCGTCTAGCCCTAACATAGTTGCAATTTGGGTTACATACTTTTCACCGGGTCGAGTGCCGTATAATATTTGGCTCAAAAAAGATTCCGATGTGCCTATTTTCTGCGCCAGTTCGCGCTGTGTTAGATTCTTTTCAAGTAAGCGCATTTTTACATCACGCCCAAAGACTGTTAGTTTGTCCATAGAATCTTCCTTCCTCATAAAAAATTTTTGAGTAGCATTTTAAGCCGTAGCGTGATACATTAAATATCGCTAAAGTGATTTAACATATACACTATAATACCGTTATGGCGAACTGTCAAGACACAAATGCCGATGCGGCGAACTTCATGCGAGGTGTATTTTATGTTTTCTCAAAATTTAAAAACCGCCCTTAAAAACAAAGGCGCAACACAAAGAGAATTGGCCGAATTTGCAAGGGTTAAGCCTAATACTGTAAGTGATTGGTTAAAGCAAGGCAATAGCCCTAAGCTAGAACATCTATGCCGAATTAGCGAATTTCTCGATTTGTCATTGGATTTACTTATTAAAGGATATGATTCATCCACGCCCTCGGGCAAACAACTTTCTATTGAAGAGCGTTTAATATTGGATTACTACAATGTTTTACCGGATGAGAAAAGAATTGAATTACAAAAAATAGCCGCAAAGCTGGCTACGCATAGCAAAGTCAATAGGGACAAGGTAATGCCCATAATAAAAGAAAATATCTCCCATGCCAGAAACAAGCCAAAACTACAGGTAGAGATGCGCCTATATGACCAAAAAGCCTCTGCTGGACTGGGTAACTACTTGAATGAGTATGGAGATTCGGAAATGGTTTTATTTAATGAAGATGACGTTCCATATAATGCCGATTTTGGCATTAGAATATCGGGTGACAGTATGGAGCCGGAAATACAAGACGATTCCATAGTGTGGGTAGAAGAAAGGGTATCTATTAACGATGGTGACATTGGTATCTTTGTACTTGATGGCGAGGCTTATTGCAAAGAGCTATGTATAGACCACGAAAAACGACGAGTGTTACTCGTTTCTAAAAATAAAAAGTACAAGCCTATAATTTTAAAGGAACATAACAATTTAAGAACCATCGGAAAGGTCTTGTTATAGCCTTTATTTTTTGGCGTTCATTGCTAAAATTATTTAGCTTTTACAGGATTGTATACGGTTGTTAGTGAGGTTGCTGTAAAACAAAAACCAGCCTTAGAGGCTGGTCTTTTGGGATAATTTCAATTCTTTATCCAAACAAAGAAGTAAATAACGCGATTATATCACTGTAAGTAGAAATATTATCATTAATAATCATAGCCATATTCCCCGCAACAACAACTGGAATATCACCAAAGCCCTCCATTGTTATAGCTTTATTCTGTACAACCAATGCAAATGCTTCTGAGTTTACGTCAAATTCATATAGCTCAATACGTCCATCATCTAGGGTATATCGGTATCCTCTTTCTGCACCCAACATTTGAGCTAATACAAAAGTAACTTCATAAGTTAATCCAAGAGAGTCAATCCCATTTTGGAAGGTTAAAAATGAATCGACTGAATCTTGAATGGGTTGTGTAGGTTTGGACTGTGTTTCTGTGTTCGACTGTGCAGGTTGTTGTGCTGTAGGAGATTCTACAACAGATTGCCTATCTTCTTGTGCATCGCTCCCGTTACAGGCAATCATTATAAACAGAGCAAGAGTGGCAATTAATGCTACTTTAATTCTTTCCATGAAATATACTCCTTTTTCTTTTAATTTTCTATATTTTAACATATTAATTTCATTTGCGAAATATGAAATATTTTAAAGAATACATTGTGTATTCGCGTTGCTAAAATAATTTTTGCAATTTACATAAATTAGGTAGATTTTCGCAATGTAAATTTCTCATTCTTAACGCACATTTTTCATGCAAAAATAATTTCTAATCGCCACAAATCCGATAAATCAAGGCTTTTTTCAGCCAATGAACTAAATTCTCAGTTCATTGGAAAAGGTTCATTGGCTCGTTCCATTTTATGTAATTATTTCGCACCAGATATAACGACCATGTAATGGCTACAAACCCTGTAATAAACATGGCTGTAAACGGTTGCGCAGCATTTTGTAAACACCCACTAAACGTCAACAAAAGAACAACCTTTTACTGGTTATCGGGGCAAAAAGCCCGTTCATGAAAAATGAGAAAAAATATAACCGCAAGCCCTATATGCCCCGCCATTGCGGGGTTTTTCGGGTTTTTGCGGTTTTTTTCATGCGTGTGTTTTTTCTCATTCTTGATGTTTAGTTACATCTTGTGTATTCAAGGTAGTCCTTTATTATCGGGTTGTCACGGTCAAAGAAGTCTGATGTGATTTCTGTAGTTTTCCTGAATGAATCATTAGTAGCCTCCTTTTGTGGCATAAAAAAATTTGGGAGTTCATTACTCGGTAAAAGTCGATAAATTTGAATCGTAAGATTTCGGGCTAGTTTATCGGCATCCCAGTCTCGAGTCTTCATCTTCTTCTTAATGATGGAACCGATTGCAATATCGGTTATTAAGTAATCCTTCTTTGTTGATTTCTTTGGCATGATTGTTTTACCTCCGTTAATTATTCGACAAGGATTCGCAAGGAAACAATTTATTTTACTTCATTAAAGGTAGCGAATACACCTGTTACAACAACGCTATAAGTTTCAGATATATTTAATATATAACATCGTCCTCAGACTTGTTTGCGTAAATGTCTGGATATAATTGCTTGTGGATAACATCAACATTATCATCTAAAGCATCCGACAAACATTCATGCCTGGCAGCTAAACCATGTTTTCTGAGCCATCCAAGTAGGAGCACTTGATGTTTATCATTATAATTAAAAAAAGTTGGATTAATGATGCAAACGTTGTTTGTCTCTTTAATTGCTTGTGATTCGAATTTATTCATAACCAAGGAAAGTGAACTCTTATCAACATCCGTAAAAAATTGAGTTAAATCTTTGTAGAGGGCATCTGCAATATCATTGTTGCCATTGAAGTAATTTTTTGCAGCCTGAATATATTTATCTGATATAAGAATGTGTAAATCCTTGCCATCTTGAATATTTTGTCGCATGTTAAGTTTTAAGTGACCGATAAAAAATTTCATGTTTTCATCATCAATTTCATTTTCACTTAAAAGTAACCGATATACAAATGGTCTTCCATCGCTTTTCCTTGTAGACATGCATTCGCCTGTTCGAATTTTTCTAGGTGATTTGTCGAGTGCGGTTAATCTAAAGAATACAACAATAAATATACCAAAATCATTGCTTGTTTCCTTAATAAAACATGCGCATGTTGCTGATATCGTGCCCGGATTGAGAACTACCGCAAAGCCTTCGTATGAAGTTTTTTCACCTTGCGAATTTATTTCTAATTCAGAAGTTACATGGCACATTCCAGAGTCCTTCTTGAAAATCAGCTTTCCTCTTTGGAAAAGGACTTCCTCTTGTGTCGTATTATCTTTTAAGCCGGGTATCATGGGCAGATACACAAAATGTATATCTACCCTATCTCTGTTCTCTGTGAATAATGAAGAAAAAAGGTGAGCTTGGCTTTCTGTGTCATATACATAAAATCTGTTTTGGTCATCTCCAAGAAATTCGTTGCAAAAGTTCCTATAAATACCTCTGGAGGAATCCTTTCTTAGCGAAGAAAATTTTATATAATCAAGCGACATCCTTGTATGGACTTCTGCTATAAAAGAATCAAGGGACACTTCAAATATCTGGCAAAAACTAATTGTAGCACGTAAAGGCACTTCAGTTCTTCCGTTTAAGTAATTATCAACTTTAAATTTTGTAAGTCCATATTCAAGGATTCGCTCTTCATTATCCGAAACTACAAAAATATTTGCTTTTTTCTTATGACGATTTTCTAAATAGTCGTTAATCCTCTCTTCCGAGTCTTTTATGGAAAGCAAATCAAATCCTGTGTTGTCAACACGGTCGACATGAGGGAGATTTTTGTAGATTTGAATTGTTAAATTACGAGCTAAATCATCTGCCTTCCACCAAGGTCTATGGCGTTTAATTTTTTCTTTCATTATTACTCCAAGCGTTTCAGCATATAAAAAATGTTTTTCATCTTGGTTCACATTAGATTCATTCGCCATATACAGTCTCCTCCAGTAAAATTTAACGTCATATCCAATAAACAGCACACCTGTAATGTTTTGAAATTAATTTAAACATGCAAGGTATAACACAGGCATTTATACTGCGAATTGGCAAGAACTCTTCGTGACGATGCCTTATTATTTGTTCTCATTCCCAAAATTCGACATCAATTATAAAACAGGTCAATCAGTCGCGCAACTGTGTTTGTAAATTTCGCAATGTAAATTGTAAATTTCACAACAATAATTGTAAAATCCACAAAAGACGATGTAACAATTACGATACAGAAAATTAACAAATTTTCATTGCATAAATTAGTAAAGTCTACATGTGGCTTTGTAGATTTTACGGAAAATCCATTGAAATATACAAAGATGTTTGTATGAAAAAGCCTGTAATTACGGGCTTTAATGGCTTGACCTTCTCCTTGGCAAGTGTTACCATGGTACTCATAAATCAACTCGCTGCGCACGCGAATGAAATGCGCTTACTTAATTAGAAATGTGTTTAAGTGGCGCGATGCACTCTGTATTGTTGATTACGTAATTAAATTTTAACAATTGCGTAATATTTGAGAGAGGAGAATTATCCATGGGAACAAACTTAATTGTCATGTTGACAAAAAATGACAAGACCGTGACAAATGCGGTAGATGTTTTCGAAAATTGCAAGGACTTGCCAATCAAATACTGGGGTTTTAAGAACGTGGGCATTCCCGACTCCGAAATGCGCAAGTTAATTGGTAAGATGAAAGCATCCGGCAAAAAGACTGTTTTAGAAGTTGTTACCTACACCGAAGAATCCTGCATGGATGCTGCGAAATTCGCCTGCAAGTATGAATTCGACTATTTAATGGGGACTTTATTTTTCCCAAGTGTTTGGGAATTCCTCAAATCACAATCAATTCAATACTTCCCGTTTGTTGGTGATGTATATGGTAGTCCTAGCGTGTTAACAGGTTCTCCAGAAAACATGGTTAATCAGGCTAATGAGTTCTTCGAAAATGACATCCCGGGCATCGACATCTTGGCTTACCGATATAATAATGGTAATCCCGAAGAACTTATCCAACGAATGGTAAAAAATTCGAAAGCCAAAACGGTTGTCGCTGGTAATATTGACAGCGACGAACGTATAGCGACTGTAAAAAAGCTTAACCCTTGGGGCTTTACAATGGGTAGCGCGTTGTTTTCGCAAAAATTTGTAAAGGGCGCAGGTTGCCGTGCAAATCTGGAAAGAGTGCTCGAAGTGTTGGATGCCGCCTAAATCTAAAATTTAAAGGAGCGATTGATATGAAACAGATAACAATTTCACAAGCGCAAAAACATACCTCGCCTAATACTATATCCTTGGTATGTGCAGAGACGCCATCAGGTACTACAAATTTGACGGCTATATCATGGTGGACATATTTAGCTAATCGCCCGCCCATGATTGGATTCGCAATAAGCAAAAAAAGCTATACCGGTGAATTAATTAAGAACAACGGCAGGGCTGTCCTGAGCATCCCGGGAGAGGCCATAGCAAATGAAGCTTTTCAATGTGGACGCGTTTCTGGTCGGGACACTAATAAATCAGAAGAGTTCAGCATCACCCTTATGGGTGATGCCGACAAATACCCTACTCACAGCAAACTTGCATTTATATGTACACTTGAAAACACAATTGACGTTGGAGACCATATATTTTTTGTTTGCAATGTTATTGATGTGTTATACAGCGATAAAGAGCGTCAGATATATGCGTGGGAAGGCTATTCAAAACTAGCTCCATTATAAAGCATTTTATAACGATAACTTGATTACACTCCCTACTATAATTAAAGAAGGGGCTGTTGCAAAACCAAGAAAATGGTTAGCAATAGTCCTTTTTTTGTGGGATATTGGAATTGCAGTGCAGATAAGGAACAAGGACGAAAAGAAAATTTCACTTTTTTTTCGACACAGCCTAAAAAAGAGCATACCCAAAAAAGCCTTATGATTTTTAGGGCTATTATTAAATCAAGCGGTTTTAAGTTCGTGAAGTGGTTTACCGCATCGTTCGTTTTGGATTTTTACGTGTAGCTTATTTATGTTGTAACCGAAACATAAAAGTAAAAGTTCGGTTTTTACGTTTGGACTGCCGCGGGTGAGGAAGCGGTCGAATTGCCGGTCTTCTTTCAATACTCCGAACGCGCCTTCTGCTTGGATTGAGCGATTTATCCGCAGTAACACTCCTCTTTCTGTGGTGATGTTTTCATATGATTTTTGGCGTTTTTCTATGAAGTTTTTTGAGACTTCCATGCGGCGGTTGCCCTTTGCTTTCGTACATTTTTCTTTATGCGGGCAACCTTCACAACTTTCACATTCATATTGCGTAACTTCGGATATATAGCCGGTTTTTGATTTTTTATTGAATGTGTTAATAACTTTCAGCTGTTTTCCGGTGTGACAGGTATATTCGTCTGTTTCGGCATTGTAGGTCATATTTTCCCGCTTGCTTATGTTTTTCTCGAAGCTCCGTTTTTTCTGCTGTTCGTAAGTTTGCGGCTTGATGTAGCTAGCGATGCCCTTGCTTTCTAAATATGTGTAGTTTTCCTCGCTTTCATAACCCGAATCGGCTATGAGCAGCTTGATTAGCATTTTTGTGTGTTCATACATATTTTCAAGCATTGGTTTTAGCGTTACCGTATCGCCGGGGTTTTGAAAAACGCCAACCCCGACAACGTACTCCGCCTCCACGGCTAATTGCACGTTATACGCAGGTTTCAATTGCCCGTTTCTCATGTGGTCGTCTTTCATTCGCATAAATGTTGCGTCTTTGTCGGTTTTTGAATAGCTGTTGCGTTCGCCCAATATTTCTTTGCTTTCATCGTAGTTTTGTTGTCGTTCTTGGTACGAATACAGCACTTCAAGCAGTTTTTGAAGATTGCTTTTTCGTTTGCCTGTCCCGTACACAAACTCTATATTTTCTTCTTCCTTTTTTTGCTCCAAAAATGCCGCCATTTTCGCCATGTCTTCGTTTATTGATTCTTATTTGACGGCAAAATCCACATGATTGCATATTCCAAAAAAATGGACCACTCGTCCGCAAAAAAAGGACCACTTCGCTACGAAAAAAGGACCACATTTCTATAACAACAAGACCACCCGTGATTCTGGTACCGTAGCGTTGTCAAGAGAAGGGTGGAGATTTTCTGACGAGTGGTTTCCTCGTCAGAAAATACTACCCGACCTTGACAATGCGGGGATTGCGAGAATGAAAAT
>Ga0131853_10001425_pt1 | contig 42794 bp, 43 predicted proteins | sample TergutLab28metaG_FD_92764 | JGI IMG/M metagenome (GOLD analysis project Ga0131853, IMG submission 92764) | Labiotermes labralis P1 segment gut microbial communities from Petit-Saut dam, French Guiana - Lab288 P1 (version 2) (version 2) | ecosystem: Host-associated > Arthropoda: Insects >...
GAAACAGGCTCTTTGATAAGGCTTAAAAAAAATGTTCAGGATATTATTATCCCATCCGAAGAAGAGCATATCGAAATGTTTCCGCTTGATTTTGAAGAATTTTTGTGGGCATTGGGGGACGAGACAACCGCGACCTTAATCAAACAATGCTTTGATTCAAGGGCTACACTCGGTCAGGCACTTCATAGAAAGATTATGAACGATTTCCGACAATACATCCTTGTGGGGGGAATGCCACAAGCGGTGCTTGAATATGTGGCAACGAAAGATTTTGAAGCGGTGGATACCGTTAAACGACGGATTCTAAAGTTGTACCGTGACGATGTTTCCAAGTTTGCACAGGGTTACGAGGATAAGGTTTTCGCCATATTCGACGGAATTCCCAGCCAACTGTCAAAGAGTAGAAAGAAATATCAATTGTCATCCATTTCAAAGCAGGCTCGTTTCAGAAGCTACGAGGACTCTTTTGTTTGGCTGCATGAAGCTATGGTTGTCAATACCTGCTTTAATGCAACTGACCCTAATGTCGGGCTTGCACTCAGTGCAGACTATTCGACTCAGAAATGCTATATGGCTGATACAGGGCTTTTGATAACCCATACCTTTATGGACAGTCCTTATGTCGAAAACGAACTATACAAAGCGATTCTCTTTGATAAATTAAACATCAATGAAGGCATGGTGATGGAGAATGTCGTCGCTCAAATGCTGCGGAGAAATGGCCATAAGCTCTATTTTTATTCCCGGAATGACAAAGAACACCGTGAAAATCATATGGAAATTGATTTTCTTATAACCGAGAAGAAAAAGATCGCACCGATTGAAGTTAAGTCCGGTAGCTATACATCACACTCTTCTTTGGATAAATTCAAAAAAAAGTTTTCGTCTAAGCTCGGGGACTCATACATCCTCTACACCAAGGATGTTATGGTGAAGGATAATATCATCCATCTGCCGGTTTATATGGCGATGTTTTTATAAGGATTGAGGCTTAAAAATCTACTTAAATCAGTAGGTTTTGTTTCGCGGAAATTTCCAAGGATAAGACCGCTATCATTGTCACACATCGGCTCGGCTCTGTGAAGCTTGCCGACAAGATTTTAGTGATGAAGCAGGGTCGATTGGTTGAGTACGGAGTACATGCGCAATTAATAGCAGCCGAAGGGGAATATGCCCGGCTGTATAAGGCTCAGGAGCGGTGGTATAGTTAGTGAATCCCCAAAACACTCCAAATCTTCTCCCGAATAGTTATCACCCGACCAGCCTCAAACTCCGGATGATCCTTAAACCATTTGATATTAAGCGGCGACGGGTGCGGCATGACAAATGCGGGTTTCCCATTTAAAATATTATCCTTAAAAATCAAATCCTCAAATCTATCATCCGGAAATATAAACTTCGCAGCCTTCTGCCCTATAATGACAAAAATCTCGTTATCTACCACTTCAATTTCCCTATGCAGCCATTTTTTTGCGCAAGCAATCGGCGGAGATCTGTCACCACCGTTTGCACTTTTCCCCGGAAAGCAGTGCGCCAAGGCCGTGATATAGAAATTTTCTTCATTGTAAAAAATATCATCCGTAATCTGATACCATTCAAACTTCAGCCTATTTCCGGAGAGATCATTAAACGGCTTTTTGGTTAAATGCACAGTTTTAGAAGGGGCTTGGCTAATCTGCAGTATTTTTGAGTTTGCCGTACCACGGACAATGGGTATGGGTTCAAAGCCAAACTTTTCTCGACAATCTCTGCAGGCTAGGATATCGTTTTTGAGTTCTTCGAATGTCATTTGGATTCTCCTTAACTGTTCCCTCGTATAATTTCCATTACAATCTGAATGTTACATGAGTCATTGCCTTCTATCATTATCACACAAATGGTATACTGTAGCTGATATAATACCGTTTGCATAGCCGTCAAAGGAGATGTTTATTTTGGAAATCGTATTAGGGAAGTATTTTGACATGGTTAAAGATCACTTGTCACAGCTTCAGTACCCGCTTTCGTTTTTATCAGATACACATACGGATGTAGAACAATGGCAAAGTAAAGCCCGAAAAGCGGTAAAAAGCCTTTTGGGGTATCAGCCACCAAAAACAGCCCTAGACCCGATTATTCACGATGAGTATATCAAAGACGGGCTTATTTATCAGCATGTAAGCTATGCTCAACCATACGGTCCACGGACGGTGGGCATACTGATGAGGCCGGAAAAAGCTGCAGGCAAATTGCCGGGCTTTTTGGGTTTGCATGATCATGGTGGTTTTAAATATTATGGTAAGGAGAAAATAACCGCACCCAAAAAACCGCCAGCTATTATGAAGGATTATCAAGCCCATTATTACGGAGGCCGTGCCTGGGCCTCTGAGTTAGCCCTTAAAGGCTATGTCGTTTTTGTGCCGGATGTGTTCCTTTGGGGATCCCGTAAAATTATGCCGGAGGATCTTTCGGCTCGGTATGTGAAGGCATGGCAGGAAGGCTTAAATCAACCGGTGGACAGCGACGCATATATCCAGGCATATAACGATTATGCCGCCTTTGCGGAACATGATATCACAAAAACTTTTATAGAAGCCGGCATGACCTGGCCCGGTGTAACGGTACACGATGATATGAGGGCACTGGATTTTTTGCTCACACAGCCGGATGTAGATGCCGACAATCTCGGCTGTGCAGGGCTTTCCGGAGGGGGAAACCGTACAGTTTATCTGGCCGCGATGGACGAGCGTATCAAATGTACATGCTGCGCCGGTTTTATGTCCACGGCTTCTGAGTTTGCATTGTATAAAGTCTTTACCCATACATGGATGATGTATATTCCGGGGTTGACCGAACTTATGGATTTTCCGGATCTGTATTCTATACACGGAAAGAAACCTACCATGGTGCTTTACGCTGTGGATGATCCCTTGTTTACGCCCAAAGGACAGCAAGATGCGGATAAACGCTTGAAAGCTATTTATACGAAAATGGGTACGCCGGAACTGTACAGTGGGCTTTTCTTCCCCGGACCCCATAAGTTTGATGTGGAGATGCAGGAGACTGCTTTTGCTTTTTTTGACAAATGGTTGAAATAATACAAAACAAGCCCATCCTCTCGGATGGGCTCTGCCAATCAAATCTAAACAATCACTAACCCTTACTGCATAGCCGACCAAGCAATAGCCTGAGCCTGCAAGTCATCCATCGCTGCCTGCACATCTACAGTTTCACCGGCAATCGCACGGCTAATCAACTCCGCAAATACCGGCTGCATAGAAACACCGTAAAACGGATTCATTTCAAAACCGGGAATAGTCGCCTGGGCAACCACTCTATTGTTTGTTTGCATAAAATGATCTCTTGGGTTAACAATCTCCTCAATAACCCTGTTACCCATAGCAAATGGACCCCAGTTATTAAAGAACCAAGTCATCACTTCATTGCCGGTCATATACTTAAGTATTTCCCAAGCCATATCCGCATCTGCGCCTGTCAACTGAGCATTCATAGCCATACCGTCAACAGGAGTCCAATTGCCTCCATTTTCTCCAAAATGCATCGTAGGCATAAAACGGTCAATCATAGTGTGATCACCCGTACGAAAGTATACACCCATAATAGGGCCGCCGTTACGGTCGATGGTGATGGCTACATCATTATCATCATTGCCGAAACGCTCGGACCCTGCTCCTGTAGCCGCCGCCGCAGGTGCATAATGGGCAATGTCAACAGCCCACTGCAACGCATTTACAAATCCGGGAGAGTTAAGAGACCATTCAAGGGAACCCGGATCAGCAAAATTACCGGATACGCCCAAGTCACCAAAATGGCTGGCCGCCGCCTCCAAATAGCTCATATTCAAAGAATTTCCGGCGATCCATGCACCGTAGTTATGCTCGCCTGTCACCGGATTTGTGCCTGTCATTTGACGGGCAGCTTCCAAAATCTGCTGTGGTGTCGGATATTCGGGAAGGAGTGGTACACCCCATTGTTCAAAAAGCAAAGTGTCCTGAATAATCAAACGATACCCAATCTGCCACGGCAAAGTCAACGTTTGTGTTTGGTCAAAGCTGTTGGTATGAGGATGAAAGCGAAGATTTGCGAAGAAAACATCGTCATATCTCCATGTTCCCGCGGCTTCGTCCCGCTCAATAAAAGGTGTCAGGCTTTGGATAAGCCCTTCGGCATGTAATTGAGGGATAAACGCGCCGCCCTGAGTAATGAGATCGGCACCGCCTGTGGCAAGCAATGTGTGGATACGTGCGGCAGCACCATCCCATGGGACCGCGATAAATTCGAAGCTATGTCCCGGGAAACGCTCAGCCATCAATGTTGCGGCAAGGGTATTAAAACCCTCTGCTTCCATTTCGGTTGTGGCATTCATGCCGTCATCCAAGTTTATACCCGCAATAGCAATTGTCCAGCTGGTCTTAGCATCGTCAAGAGCCGCCGCCGGCAATGCTTCGCCCGGCTGAGGCGCAACAGCAGCAGTACCGCCTCCATCACCGCCGGTACAACTGGCAAGCATAGCTGCAACAAGAAACAATGCAACAAATTTCATTTTTTTCATTTCAAATCAACCTTTCTAAAATAAATAATTTATTGCTTAACGCCCGAGAGCGCAATGCTCTCTACAATAAAGCGTTGTAGACACAGATACATAATCAAAACCGGGATAATCGACACGGTTGTGATCGCAAGCCTGATCGCGGGAAGATCAGTAGCCTGCATCCCTCCTTGCATAGAAAACATCGCTATACCAAGCTGCAATGTATACCGGGACGGGCTGGTAAGGATAATCATCGGCCACATAAAATCATTCCATGTACCCAAAAAAATCAGTATAACCAAGGTAGCGATCAACGCACCGCACAGAGGCATATAAATTTGCAAGGCGATACGCAACTCTCCGGCACCGTCTATCCTGGCAGACTCCCGCAGGGAATCCGGGATAGAATCCATATATTGCTTAACAAAAAACGTACCAAAAGCATAAGCCGCCGCAGGCAGCCAAAAGGCCAAATAACTGTCCACAAGCCCAAAACGGTGAAATAAGAAGAAACGCGGCACCATCATAACCGGCCCGGGAATCATGATAGTAGACAGTGCAATCATAAGCACAACCGTAGATCCTTTAAATCGAATTTTGGATAAAGCATATCCCGCCATAATGGCGCTTAATATAGACACCGTGATATTACCCGCCGCTACGATGAAGGTATTAACCATATACCTCATCATCGGTACATTGTTAAAGGCCATGTAAAACGCACGGGTGGTAAACTCTCGCGGCCAAAATACCGGAGGCATAACCAAATCAAACATAGCTGCCTCATCTAAAGCGGTAGATACCATCCACCAGAAGGGGATAATCATGGTCAATGAACCAATGGCCAGTATTATCATAAGAATTATATCGGTAATAAGCTTCTTGCGCTTGTGACTGGAAGCTTTCGGGCTTGTTTTAATTGCCGTCGCTGTCATTTTCCCATCCCCCTTTAATTATTTCCGCTATTTCTGTTTAGAACCCTGTTATTTATTATGGTGATACCCATTATCATAACAAACAATATCATGGATGCGGCAGAAGCTGCGCCAACCTGGCGGGCTACCCACGCATTGCGATAAATGTAAAGGACTATTGTCTGCAAAGAACCGCCCGGGTTACCGCCTACGCCGCCAATCATCCAAATATCGTCAAAGCGCTGCATTTGAGATATAGTCATCATCATTATCATAAAGACAATAATCGGCCGCATATTTGGGACAGTGATATACCACCACTTTTTAAGCCCTGTCGCTCCGTCTACTTCCGCAGCTTCATATATTTCGCCCGGGATACTTTGAAGTCCGGCTAAAAATAAAACCGTATCAAAGCCGACACTACGCCATAAAGCCATCAACACCATAGAAAAAGGTGCCACATTGGCGGAAGCGATCCAAAGTACAGGCCCAAGGCCAAACATCCCGATAAAGCTGTTTAAAACACCTGCTTCGGTAGGAAACATCAAAAAAGAAAAAAGCATGGCCACCGCCACCGCAGACACAACATTTGGCAGGAAGTATAAGCTTTTGAAAAAATTTTTCATCCGTGTTAAAGAATTTATCATGGAAGCCAAAATAAAAGTTACAACCACCTGCAATACCACTGCCATAAAGGCCATATAGGCTGTATTTCGCACCGCGTTCCAAAATAAGGTGTCGTTTAATATCCAGCGATAGTTCATAAGCCCAATAAAGCGGCCGGACATACCGTTTGTATTTTGAAAGCTAAATATAAACACCTGGACCATTGGATAAAAAACCAAGATAAAAATAGCAAGTAAAAGCGGCGCGCACAAAGCGTAGCCCATGCCATTTTGCTTTACAAATTTTACTATAGAGTTTTCCGAGTTTCCTCTTCTTTTGTTCACTGTCGCATTTTCCGGCAATTATATGACCTCCCCAAGTGAGAATGATAACTTGAATTTCAACTCTCAAGGTTATTCGCAAAAAATTATTTGACAAACAGTACAAAGCTCTCGCTTTCCACCATTGTTAAACTTCACCTATAAATCGCCACGAAACAAAATTATTTGATTCATTATATCCATTAAGCCATTTCGAGTCAAGTAATACCCTACAACAACAATACCCCGCAACGATGTAATCTTTCACACGGCATCAAAGCTGCATCGCAAGATACACAGCCCCCATCTCAGATTCAACATCCTGGGGAGTTATCGTTACATCCGGGTAAGCCGCTTCCACTGCCTGCCTAAACCCCTCTTGTATATGGGGATTATGAAGCAAAATACTCCCACTCAATATCACTTGCGCAGTCGATAACTGACTTCTGCCAATCAATGTTTTAGCCAGCAAAGCCAAATCCTCTGCGGCGGTACTTTCAATCAAAAGCGCAATACTGTCCCCTGCTTCCGCCGCAGTTCTCACCACTTGAGAAAGCTTCGCGATTTTTGCCTTATCAAAGGGGATGCTGTACACATGCTTCAACACCTCATCAATGCGCTTTAACTCAAAAAATTCCATAATTTTAGAAGTCAGTATGGTTTTTTGACCGCGCCCATCATAGTCCATAAGCGCATACCGAATGGCTTCCATACCTATTTTATAACCCGATCCGGAATCATCTATAAAAGCACCCCAGCCCCCGCACCGCAAAGCATGACCGGATTTATCTATTGCGTATCCGATAGAACCCGTACCGGATATGATGACGATGCCCGCTTCACCCTTGGTTTTTGATGCCAAAGCCACAACGGCATCGGTAACGATTTTAATCTTTCCATTAAAACCAATATCACGAAAAATAGATTCCATAAGCCCGGTATTTCTGTCGCCGTCAACACCTGCCGACCCTATGCAAATGGCTTCACAATCTTTTAAATGAGTGCCGGTTTGACAGTTAAATTCTTCGATCAGCTGCCGTATATTTTCGCGTACTGTTTCCGCCTCTAAAGCGGCTAAGTTCGTGGGGCCGCCTTTGTGCCTTCCTATAACGGTCAAATTTTTATCAGTCCCTAACAATCTGGAGGTGCTTCCGCCTCCGTCGATACCTATATAATACATATGAGATCCCTTCTTCTATACAAATACACAAATTCATCCGAGTTCATTTCGCTTTACGTTAAAGTGAATTCATTCGAAATCACTATAAATTTATTTTGCCTAAAATCTTCCCGCAGCGGGCACCGGTTACACTTGGCAGATTGCTTGTGTTGCCGCAAATAGTCTCGTTTGCCAAAATGGCAAATGCGATGGCTTCCTTGGCGTCACTGCTTTGGCCGGTGGCTTCTTGGGTTGTCACCGTAATCCCCGGCAGCCGGTCGCTTATCATTTTTACCAAATGCTTATTGTAAGCGCCGCCCCCGCCGATAATCAACTTTTGTACGGGACCATTAATCAAATGTTTAACAGAATAGCTGATCGTCTCAGCCGTAAATGCGGTGGCCGTAGCCACAATATCCGGATCAGACAACTGTAAAGCCTTGCACACATCATAAAAATCTTCACTAAAATCTTTGCCGAAATATTCCCGGCCCGTGGTTTTAGGCGGTAAACCCATGATATATTCATCGTTCATAAAATGAGCCAGCAATTGCCGGTTAACAATCCCTTTTTCCGCCATCCTGCCGTTTTTATCATAAGGCTGTCCCGTTGTTTTTTGGACAATATAATCGATCACCATATTGCCGGGCCCCGTGTCAAAGGCAATGATATCATCGGGAGCGGCATTTTGAGGGATTATCGTGATATTTCCAACGCCACCGATATTTTGCAGGGCAACCACTTCTTCATTTCCTTTATTGGCATATAACAAAAATTCCACATACGGCACCAAGGGCGCCCCAAGACCTCCTGCCGCCATATCTGCCGTCCTAAAATCCGAAACGGTAATGACTCCGGTTTTATGGGCAATGACCGCTCCCTCCCCGATCTGGAGTGTAGATAGGGTTTCGGGCATATGATATATGGTTTGTCCGTGAGAGCCGATTAAATCTATATCTGCCATACTCATGTTTGCTTTCTCTACTATATTTACAGCCGCGTGGGCAAATAATTCCCCCAACAGGAAATTCATATGACATATATCACGGGATGAAGACGTGTTTAGATTGAATAACTTAAATATCCTCTCCCGCACATCTCTTGGAAAAGGGAAATTTTCGAAAGCGATCTCATCTACTTTAGTATCCGTGTAATTGCCCGTTATTTTTACCAGCGCCGCGTCAATTCCGTCTACCGAAGTACCGGACATTAGCCCAATCACGTACTTTTCATGCTTGGCAGACAGCTCGAAAAGCTTTCTTAATCCATTGGATGCCATTTTATGCTTCCTTTCAAAAAAGGCCCCTGCTTTTTATGCAGCAGGGGCACTAAATAAATCAAAAAATTAATATTCCACTTTTACCGGCAGTCCTGTTTTCATAGATTCGTTGCAGGCCAAGCAAAAGGCCACACTCTTCCAAGCGTCAGCATAAGGGGAACGAATTTTAGACGGATCTCCGGAAATAACGGCGTCAATAAAAGTACGATCACAGTCGACACCCGGGTCATTGCTGCTTTTGATTGTCAGGCCGCTGCCTCCGTCCGTACGCAGCATACCGTCGCCGGAAACCACACCGCCCAATTCTTCCGGGGCTTCACCGGCTCCGCCATAGATTGCAATATCCGTAATCAACCGATAATCCATGCGGGATTCCCGGCTGCCAAAAGTCATTTTATTATCCCAACAAGACGGCCCAAGAGCGTAGCAGCCTGTCACCATCGTTGCGGTAATCCCGCTTTTGAAGGTGATTAATGTCGTAGACAAATCATCGGTAAAATAACCGTGACATTCTTCTTGGGTGATATTGCCTCTGCTGGCAATGGAATAAACTGTATCCGGTTCATCGTCCAGCAAATAGCGCAGGATATCCATTTGATGTATGGTCTGCTCTACAAGCTGTCCGCCGGATGTTTCTTTTACACGCCACCAGGGAACCTCGGGGATACCGCCAATCCTTGATCCGGCTATGTGAAGGATCGGATTTGCTTTGATATATTCTTTGGCCGCCACATTGGTGCTGTCATAACGGCATTGGAAACCGGAAGCGGCAATCAAGCCGGTTTCGTCTAATTGACGGATCACTTCTCTCGCCAAATCTCCATCCAGGGCCAATGGCTTTTCTACAAAAAACGGAATGCGTCGGCGGATGGTCTCAAATTCAATGATCCCGTGGCATGTAGGCGGTACGCAGATAAAAACCACCTCCGGCTTCACTTCGTCATACATGTGAACAAAATCGTTGAATGCACGCCCTTGTCCCGATTTTTTTACGAAATTTTCTGCCCGGTCAATCAGCACATCACAAAACCCAACGAGTTTAACATCCTGAAACTGGACAAAATGATCCAAATGATATTCGCCAATAAGTCCGCATCCGATAATCGCCAACTTTATCATTTATTTATCTCCTCTATACTAGAATGTATACCACTGCTTATGCTAATCCGCGTTTATAATCGCCTTTTAACTGTATTATAGCGACTTTGCGATTATTTTACCGATAGCATCGGCAATTTCTTTGTAATAGTCGGTAAAGCTTTGATTTTCATCTTCTTTAAAAACTTCTGCTGTCAGATATCCGTCAAAACCGGCTGCCTGAAGCGCAGGTACCACTGCATCCCAATCAACGTCACCTTCCAGTAAATCCACAAAGGTACCGCCGGTATTAAGCCCGCCAAAAGAGGTCCCGCCCCGTTTGAAGTCTTTAACATGGATATTGCGGATACGTTTCCCCAATACTTCAATCCAGTACTCGGTCCAGGAGAAAGCCACCACATTACCGATATCATAGTAGCACAAATGTACGGGCTGTCGGCTTTATCTATAAACGAAACCATATCAAAGGGCGACATAAAAAAGCCGTTCCAGACATTTTCAACGCCTGTATTAATCTGTGCCGCTTCAATTTCCGGCTTAAGCTCCGCTAAAGTTTGCATAGACAGCTCATAGGCGCGAATAAAGGATTTTTGCTGAGGCACCCCGCCGGGAACTATTAAAATCCCTGTGGCACCAAGGGCTTTTGCATATTTTAATTGTGCGCGTATGATTTGTTTTGCATATTCCCGGTCTGCCTCATCTGGCGCTCCCATACGATAACCGCCAAGCATAGATGTAGAGATACTCACCACAGGAAGAGCAAACCGTTCAGACAAGGCTTTAATTTTCGCAAGTTCCTCGCCAGATGTCTCCAAAGTCAGAGAATGGGCAGAGTGGCCAACTTCATCCACATTTAGCTCAATGCCGTCAAACCCCGCTTCTTTTAACTGTTTAAACATGTCTTCAAAACCGGTATTGCCATCCACAGTCCATGCATTTAATGCCTTTTTCATACACAAGCCTCCCTTATATTTGTTTATTTTGCTATATTACTGGATTTGAGCGCTTTTATCAATATCGACAAAAGCGGGCGATGACCGCAATTTAAGAAAAAAATCGGGTTTCCCCAAAACATCAAAAGCGGTCAGAGAACATCCTTTGTCAGTTAATCGTTTGCTACCGATAAAGCCCCGCGAACATGCCCTTTAGCCTTATCCAGCAAGGATTCGGCCCTTGGCCGATCCGATTGTGTGAGCAGCATGACAATGGCCGTTTTCACTTTCCCATCCGCTTCATCAATGGCTGCTCTCGCTTCTTCACGAGGTACACCGGTAATTTCCATCACTATATTTTCGGCCCGGATATTCAGCTTTTTATTGCTTTGCATCACATCCACCATAAAATTTTCATAAGCTTTTCCGATACGAACCATAGACGCGGTAGAAATCATATTCAACACCATTTTTTGTACCGTACCGGACTTTAATCTGGTTGACCCGGTCAAAATCTCCGGCCCCGGTACCACTTCAATGGCAAGCTCCGCTACCTGCGACATGGGAGAATTGCTGTTGCAGGTGATAGAAACCGTATGGCAGCCCATCTCTTTTGCGTATGTAAGCCCGCCAATAACATAGGGGGTCCCCCCACTGGCCGCAATACCAACCACAACATCATTGGCTGTCAGATTATGAGCGGCTAAGTCTTTGCCGCCTGCCTGCCTATCGTCTTCCGCATCTTCCACAGGATTACGAAGGGCCGTATCCCCACCCGCAATTAACCCGACGACCATCTCCGGCGAAACACCAAATGTTGGCGGACACTCCGAAGCATCCAATACTCCCAAACGCCCGCTGGTGCCGGCACCCATATAAAACAACCGCCCGCCCTTCAGAAAGGCTTCCGATATCCAATCCGCTGCCCGGGCGATATTTTTCAGTGCCGGTTTAACGGCTTGGGCCAGTTTTGCGTCTTCTTCATTCATAACCGTTACAATCTCCAAGGCCGAAAAGGTATCCAATCCAATGGTTTTAGAGTTTCTTGTTTCTGTACTTAAATTTACAAGTTCCACTATACCTCACCACTTTAACTTTAATTTTAATAAGGGGCAATCCCATAAAGGACAGCCCCTAAAAATGAATGTTAATATAATAATTTTTCCGTTAAATACTCCACTAACTTTTCAATCTTCACACGTTCCTGCGCCATAGAGTCTCGGTCCCGCACTGTAACGGCTCCGTCTTCCAAAGAGTCAAAGTCAAAGGTAATACAATATGGCGTACCTATTTCGTCCTGCCTCCGATAACGCCTACCAATGGCTCCGGAATCATCATATGCACACACAAAGTGGGCGCTTAGCTTTTGATACAACGCATCACAATGCTCTCCCAATTTTTTGGAGAGAGGCAGTATCGCGGCTTTTACCGGGGCCAGTGTATGATGCAAACGCAGTACTGTACGCACATCTTCTTTGCCTTTTTCATCCGTAAGGGTTTCTTCTTCATAAGCCTGACACAAGAAAGCCAAGGCCAGCCTATCCACACCAACGGAAGGCTCAACACAATACGCCAGATATCTCTTATTTTCCGTAGGATCGAAATAAGTCATATCCTCGCCGGAATGTTCCATATGCTGTTTAAGATCATAATCTGTCCGGTCCGCAATGCCCCACAGCTCACCCCAGCCAAAGGGGTATTTGTACTCTATATCTGTGGTGGCGTTACTGTAAAAGGACAGCTCTTCGGCACTGTGATCTCTGATGCGCAGATCTTCATCCCCCATACCCAAGCCTTTGAGCCATTCAATACAAAAGGTGCGCCAATAAGAAAACCATTCCAAATCTGTACCCGGCTCACAAAAGAATTCCAGCTCCATCTGTTCAAACTCGCGGGTACGAAACACAAAATTACCCGGAGTAATCTCGTTACGAAAGGCTTTACCGATCTGACCTATACCAAAGGGAATCTTTTTGCGGCTGGTACGCTGTACATTTTTGAAGTTAACAAAAATCCCCTGGGCGGTTTCGGGCCGCAGATATACTGTGTTTTGCCGATCTTCCGTTACCCCGGCAAATGTCTTAAACATCATATTAAATTTGCGAATATCTGTAAAATTATGCTTGCCGCAGTTGGGACATGGAATATTATTTTCTTCAATGCAAGCCTTCATTTTTTCATCAGGCCAACCGTCGGGAACTTCGTCCACACCCTGTGACCGTAAAAAATCTTCAATCAATTTATCGGCTCTAAAACGCTCTTTACAGTCGCGGCAATCCATTAAAGGATCGTTAAAGGTGGCTACATGTCCACTGGCTTCCCATACAACCGGATTCATAAGAATGGCGCAATCCACGCCTACATTGTACGGGCTTTCCTGAATAAATTTCTTCCACCAAGCCTTTTTAACGTTGTTTTTAAGTTCTACGCCCAAAGGGCCATAATCCCATGTATTGGCAAAACCGCCGTATATTTCGGAACCGGGATATACAAATCCTCGATTTTTGGCCAGCGCGACGATTTTTTCCATCGTTAATGTACTCATGATAACAACAGCGCCTTAAGCATGGCGACTTTTTTTATAGCTTCTTCCACTCCGGCTTTTTCTCTAAGCAGCAGGGATTGCATAAGCAGATGAAGATCAGCCAAAGTCAAGTCATTTACATTAAACTCAGATGAACCGGATGCCATTTCCGGCATACCTGCAGAAAATGCTCCCGCAGGATGTTTTTCCGCTTCAACACTCAAAAGATTTCCATAACCTAAGCCGGTAAGAAACTTAGCGAGTTTTTCGCTCGTGCATTCCCCTGCCTGATCGGTTTTACCTGTCAAATAAAAGGGGTCGACATTAAAGTTTTGAGCCATGGGTACTACCAGTTTGGCAGAAACGCTTCCCGTGTTATATGCCCGATAAATAGTGGCCCGCGAAACGCCGGCTGTTTCTTCGACAATGTGTTTTTTTGCTTTGGATGAGGTCTTCCATAATTCACGGATACGGGCTTTGGTCTTAGCTGGATTTTCGCTGATATTTGTTTGTTTCAGCTTCCTGATGACTCTTTCGTTAATCATATCTTCCTCCTTGAAGCTATTAGATAAATGTCGATTGCGCAACAGGCAGTTTTACCTATCAACTGCAAATTTAACATTTACCTAAAATAACAATTATAACAATTAGATGTTGAAAACCGCTGTACTCAAGTTTTGAAACCATAGTAAAATTCTCACCCGCTGGCTGCTTAAACTTGATTTGGCTAAATTAAGACATATAATAACATGAGACGCGATAAAAAACAATGCATTGTCGTAAAAATTTTAGAAATTTTTATGAATGCCTTGTAATTTTATATTAAAATATTTTCCTACTATAAAAAATCAAGAATTTTGCACCAAGCTCTTGACAACACTTTGATAATATAATAATATAGCTGGAGCTTTAAATATGTTAGCCGGATGCTCTGAGGATATAGAAATCGGTTGCTCTGGTCGACAAAATGGTATGGTTGTCAGTATGTTGAGGGTCCTTAGCTCAGTTGGTTAGAGCGCTCGGCTCATAACCGGTGGGTCCAAGGTTCGAATCCTTGAGGGTGCACCAATTAAATAAAACAGAGTGGACAGCTACTTGGAAATCCCAAGGCTTGTCCGCTTTTTAGTTTCTATATAACAGCTCTAAACACCTTTAATTGGTGCAAATGGGAGCAATCGGCTTTTTAGCATTTTTTTGCTAACCGGTTGCTCCCGTTTTGGTTCTATTTTGCGGACTCCTTCGTATGATTAAACACGGGCCAGTTCATGAGTCGTGGGAAATTAATGTAAATTTGTCATTATTTTAGAGATTGAAGCTCTTGGCAAGTTCCCTACATGCTCATGCTATTAGCTAGAAGGGAGACCAAAATGAAAAGGCGAGTATTATCATTACAAGAAGAAAACCAAGAGATGTTAATCTCCGACGCATTTCGAATATTCAGAAGAGCGAAGGTAAATAACAACTTATCTGACAGTACTATCAGGCACTATGACCACATAATGGAGTTGCTTTATAAATTTTTGGATAAAAAGGAAACATATTGTAGCGATATCAACAGAGACACCATCGAAGAATTTATTGAGTTTCTTAAGTGCCGAAATTCTAAAATCAAGGCTACAACCATTAACTCGTATTTAAAAGATTTAAGGACCATTCTCTATTACTTTATGGAAAGAGGATATTTAAAAGGGTTCCCTGTTAAGCTACTAAAAGAAGATGTGGAAATAAAAGAAACATATTCCAGCGAAGAGATAAACTTACTTCTTCAAAAACCGAACTTAAAAAAATGTGATTTTTCAGAATACAGAAATTGGGTTATAACTGCAAGGACGTAAGTGAGATGTTAAACCGTTTACAAAACCATGGTTTTGATTGGTTGGATACTTCCGAAAACGCAACCACAAAAAAATATGGGCGTTGTAAATCTGCTCTTGACTGGTATTTTAACCGCCGTACCACAAGCAAAAGCGGAAAAAATGCCATGTTTAGCATAGCACGCTTCAAGCTACTACGTGAGTTTATATTAGCGTACCCTCCAAGCTTTCAAATATCCGACAAATGCTGTGATTACACTAAAAAGAATGTTTCTAAAGACTTTGACCGGGAGTATGCACCAGACCTAAAAATCAATGGCATGAGGCAATCAGAAGGCGGGCGCAGGACTGGAAGTATTCACAGCTGTTTCACCCCTACAGGAGTAGATAACATAGCAAATTACAGACCACTTTGGTATTGGACGGACGAAGATAAACGCATTTACAAAGAATGGCGCAATATTCGTTATTCAGATTGTTACGAAGTTTGGGGATATACCCGCACGGGCTGTGTGGGCTGTCCTTGTAATTCTAAAGCCTTACAAGAACTACAGATAGCTAAGAAGTACGAGCCAAACAAGGTTAAAGGGGCATTTGCTATATTTGGAAAGTCTTATGAGTATCGAGAAGCATACAATGCCTTTAAAAAGACTGGTGGGAAGTTATAACCGCAAACAGCAATTAGCCCTTATGTCATTTTGCGTCATAAGGGCTAATTGCTCAAAAAAGAGAAATGTTGTAACTTGTGTTCCACAAAAAAAGCGCTATCCCCATAAAGAAGATGGCGCTAAGTGATAACTAGCCTACAATGTTGGTACGAAGCATGACGGCGAAGAAGTTGCGAGGGACATATGCTCTTTCATCAAAAATCTGGTAGCTTCCAACTGTAAGAACAGTTGGATAGCCGTCTGCTGTAGTTACTAATACTGTTCCGTTTGGTTGCCATATTACTGTGGCGCCCAGCGCTTCAGCGGTGGAACGAAGTGGAAACAACTGTTGACCTGCATATGTTCTAATGGTTCCTACCTGTTGGTTGTTCACTAACAGTCGATTACCTTCAACCTGTAATGTTGTTCCCATCGGTGGACGTACCACTGGTGTGGTTATTGGCGGAGCTGGCAGAGTAGAAACAATAGGGGCAGGCTCAAATGGTGCTACTTCTTCTACAGCGCTTGTAAAAGTCCAATTAAAGAGCCATATATTGGCGAACTCAGAAATTCGTCTAAATTGCTGGAATGGAACGATGCTGTACTCTGAAGATAATCCATCAGAATCAAGCAATCTGACGTCCAATCCTTCAACAGAGCCTGTCCACTCAAAAACAAGAGGGTCGAATCCTTCGGGAGCAGTTTTAACATCTACCCTTACACCATTGTTGTAGAGTCCTAATTGGATATTTCCAATCATATGGACTTCCCCGGAGTCGCTCATATATGCCGTTTGAACCCGTAGCTCTGTTACCTCTGCGGTCTGAACCGGTACTGCGGAAGTGAAGTACCAGTCGTAGTGAAAAAACGGAAGTACTCCGGGTACTTCGACAAGCTCACTAGATGTAATGCTTAGTCTTTCGGTAAAGTATCCCCGAGTGTCGAGAACTCGTATTGTTAAGTTCTCCATAGGGCCATCCCATGAGAATGCGACTGATCCGAATTGACCCAGAGATTGGCTATCTATTAATAGCTCCCCATTAAACAGTCCGAATTCTATGCCTTCCATGATTTTACTAGGATTATCACCATACATTGCGCCGATAAAAATACTGTTAGCGCGTGCCTGCACAATTGCAGGGATTATGGAGAATACCATAGCTAATGTCAGAGTTGTAAAAAGGATAGTTTTAAATGCTTTTTTCATACTGCTTGTCTCCTCTCAAGACTGAAATAAAATTTGTTAGTTACAATTACACTTTTAACCTTGTTCATGCTGTCAAATACGTAATTCAGTCGCATTCCTCCTTTGTATCGCAAACTATCAAATCGCCTACCTTTTGACAAAAGCCCCTACATGTCCCAATGTCAATAAAATGCACACCAAAACATATACCATTTTGTCAAAAAGAGGTTGCGATAGTACAAAGCAAATGCTAAAATAAACGAAATAACCGTACTGTCAAAAGGTAGACATTTTGACAGTACGGTTATTTTCCTTTCCTTGCTCTAAGCTCTCGTAAGCGCCTATAAAAGCTGGATTCTTTTAAGTTCGTTTGTTTCAAAATTTCTGGAAATGATAATTTCCCGCGTTCCCATTCCTTAACCAGTTTTGCAAAATTATCAGGTGGCTTTTTGACAGGACGACCAAATTTTACTCCGCGAGCTTTAGCGGAAGCGATACCTTCCATTTGACGCTTTTTAATGGTTTCCCGCTCATTTTGAGCTACAAATGATAATACCTGTAAAACGATATCGGATAAGAATGTACCCATTAAATCCTTGCCGTTTCTAGTGTCTAATAACGGCATATCTAAAACAGCTATATCTATTCCATATTCTTTAGTGAGTATCCGCCATTGGTTTTGTATTTCTTCATAATTTCGCCCCAGCCGGTCAATAGATTTAATATATATTAAATCTCCATGATGTAATTTTTTTACAAGCGCCTTGTACATTGGGCGTTCAAAATCTTTTCCGCTTTGCTTATCTATGTATATATTACTTTCTGGTATATCTAGCCCATGTAGTGCATCAAGTTGCCGACTTTCGTTTTGGTCAATTGCAGATACTCGAATATATGCATAAACTGCCATTTCTCACCTCTTAGCTACAAAGTATTTGGCATGATTTTCATGCCCTTAACATCAATCATATGCAACCAAACAGCCCTTTGAGTATACGGAGAGGCAAAAAGGCTTGTTTGATGATTTGAGAGTGGAAGAGTTAAGTAGCAGAGGTGGGGGGGAATAAGAAAAAAGTAGACTAAAAGAAATATGCCTCCTCGTGATGTGGTTGCGAGCAGGCATTGGTTATATGCAAATATGGTAAATATGAGTGGTAATTTTATATTGATTCTATGGTAGACACGCCCTTATGTCACTTTGTGCCACAAGGGCCTTTTTCAATATATTTTATTGGAAGTTGTCAAGGAGCGGGTAGTATTTTATCAGGAGCAAAGAGCGCCCCTGATAAAATCTCCACCCTTAAATCCTTGACAACAAAATAAATTAAAATCAATTATGAAAAAATAAAATAAATTAAAATTTGACAAATTTGGAATGTTTTATTTGCATGATAGCTTGACAGCGATTTGCAAATATAGTATCATCTCAAAAGTGTTTATATTACGAATCGGTTGCTCTAGTGATATAGAAATCGGATGCTCTGGTTTATTTAATGTGACACCCATCAGTGTTTCAAGGGTCCTTAGCTCAGTTGGTTAGAGCGCTCGGCTCATAACCGAGTGGTCCCGGGTTCGAGTCCCTGAGGACCCATATCTTTAAACAGGAATACGGATACCGTATTCCTTTAATTTTCCACTTTAATATACGAAGAGGAAAATCGATTGCTAAAGCAGCCACAAGGGAAGTTAAATTACAGCTTCTAATTCGGGCTTGCAAAATCAAACATAATTTGATAGTATGTTTTTCGTTGAAGAAATGAGGTGAAACCATGGCCAAGTGTGAAGTATGTGATAAAGGAATTCAAACCGGTCATAGAATCAGCATTACTCGTAGCCAGGTATCCAGGCGTGCTAACCGTATGTGGCGTCCCAATGTAAAAAAAGTTCAGATTAGAGAAAAAAATGGGACTGTACGTAGAGCTAAGGTATGTACTCGCTGTTTGAGATCAAACAAAGTAACCAGGGCTATTTAATGTAAATTCCTAAAATCCATGGGAGGGGCGCGATATGCGTCTCTTTTTTTATGATTAAATAGTTGCAAATAGTATCGTAAAATTATTTTCAAAATGTCATAAGTTTGTCTTGACTTTTCCATATGCAGCCAATATACTTCTAATAGAACAAAAGTTCGCATCAGTTCCCCCCTATTATATCTTAATAAGAAAGAGGTGCATCCTACATGAATGAACAAGTAGTCAAACAAGCAGCACATCGGTATCGGGGCTATGTTTTGCCCCCCTATGACACAATGATGGAAATGGACGGGTTTGGTGCCATATGCGCCTTTTCTCGAACATTTAGCGGGACCAATGTCTATGTACCCAGTCTACGTACCATCTTTAGCCAATGCTTGGAGAAGGATATGCTGCTGCACTATGACGGTGCAAATATCCGTGAGCTTGTGCAAAAATATGGATTTAGCGAACGATATGTTCGCGACTTGGTAAAACAGAAAAAATGATATGAAAGACCGATAGAACTTTAAACACAGACAGCATATGAGGGCGACGCTATGTCGTCCTTTTTTTGTGGTTTTTTGATGTAATTCAATTTTGCACCCCTTGCATAAATGGCCAAACTTCCCTACAATACTTCTTAGGAGATGATCACATGGATTTTAGACAAAGATTAAAAGAGGGTCCTTTATTTTTAGACGGAGCCATGGGCTCTATGCTTCAACGGTACGGTCTGGACACGGGTCAGGCTTCGGATATGCAAAATTTGATTAATGGCAAAGCAGTAGTGGAGATTCATCAGCAGTACATAGACGCGGGCGCGGACATCTTAACGGCAAATACTTTTGGCGCATATGCTTTAAATCACTATAACGCTGATAAGATTATTGAGGCAGCGGTAAATCACATGAAGGAAGCCATAGCAAATTCAAACGCTAACGGCCGCAAATTAATGGCTTTAGACATGGGCCCCACAGGCCAGCTGCTTGAACCCTACGGCGATTTAACTTTTGAGGATTGTTACGATGTATTTTTACAAGCCGCCCAGGCCGGTGCCAAAGCCGGTGTTGACCTTATCTTAATAGAAACCATGACCGATCTCCAAGAAATGAAGGCGGCGGTATTGGCAGCCAAAACTACGGGGCTACCCGTGATAGCCAGCATGACTTTTGATAAAAGCGAACGCACCATGATGGGTGTGGATTTACCGTCTATGGTTGCGCTTTTAGAGTCTTTGGAGGTTGACGTTTTGGGTATGAACTGCGGTTACGGCCCGGAGCTGTACGAAACCTTGCTTCCTAAGCTGATAGAACATACGCGATTACCTGTTTTAGTCCAGCCAAATGCAGGCCTTCCGGAAATGATAGACGGAAAAGTCCATTACCCCATGACAGCGGAGGATTTTGCCAAAAGCATGGCAAAAATGGCTGATATAGCACGAAACGCAGGAAATGAAATACTCCTCGGCGGCTGCTGCGGCACTACGCCAGACCATATTAAGGGAATGATTGCCCTATGTCGTTGTTAACTGTTTTTTTTCTGCTGGTCATTGGTGTGTGTTCGTTTTTCACGATACTGCTTAACCGGGTAACCACCAAGCTTAGCCAACTGGAGATCAATCAAAATGAATTGGAAGATCAACAAAAAATACTTTTAGATTTGCAGCAACAGACAGATACACCGGAAGAAGAACTCGCCGCCACCGAAAGCGCGATAGAGTCTGCCCGGCAATCTTTACATGCCGCAACGACGGCATACAACGCGATCATCGGCCAATTTCCCGGTAAGCTTATTGCTGTGTTATTTGGGTTTAAGCCTGTCACCGATGGCGAGAATAACTTTATCGATTCTCTTGAATAATACTCAAATAGTTTCCCATAACCAGAAATCGTGATATCATTATTTTCACGAAAATTTTCTTGTATAAAGGAGAGGTGTTGCACATGAAGTATGTAAAACTAAACAACGGCATAGAAATGCCGATGCTGGGCTTTGGTGTATTTAAAGTTGAAGACGGACAAGAAAGCATGGACTCCATTAAATGCGCGTTGGAAGCCGGATATCGCAGTATTGATACGGCTACCATTTACGGCAACGAAAAATCCGTTGGCGCCGCCATAAAACAAAGCGGCATACCCAGAGAAGATATTTTTCTCACCACTAAATTGTGGAACGAAGTCCAAAGAACCGGCGATGTGGAAGAAGCTTTTGCCCAAAGTTTGAAGGATTTAGAAACAGATTATGTAGACTTATACCTTATCCATTGGCCGGTAAAAAGCCGCTATGTGGACAGCTGGCTTGCCCTTGAAAAGATCTACAAGAGCGGCAGAGCCAAAGCAATCGGCATCAGCAATTTTCACGAACATCATATAGATGATATAAAAAAAGTATGGAGCGTCGTACCTGCCGTCAATCAAATTGAAATGCATCCATGGCTCACTCAAAAGCCTTTGATAAAATTTTGCAACAGCCTAAACATTGTACCCGAGTCTTGGAGTCCGCTTGGAGGCACCGCTTGGCAAGACGGTAAAGTACGGGAAAACCTGTTAGAGAACCCGGTTATAAAATCAATTGGGGATAAATACGGTAAATCCACTGCACAAGTGATTTTGCGCTGGAATATTGATTTAGGGGTTGTAACAATCCCCAAGTCTATAACACCAAGCCGGATACGGGACAATATAAATATTTTTGATTTTACGCTGACTCCTGACGAAATCGCCGCCATTGACGCTTTAAATAAAGATCAGCGTGTAGGACCAAACCCGGACGATTTTAATTTTTAGAAGTACGGCAAGGAAGCCCCGTGCAGTGGCGCGGGGTTTCCCTATGTTGAAATGCAATGACTGCTTTAGCCATTTTTAGGAGACATACTTATGAAAAAATTTTTGTTTGTTTTGATTTTGCTAATAATAGCCACACCAATACATACTGTACAAGCCAGGCCCACTCATTTACGGGTAGGCCTGATTGAACGCTTTAACAACAGGCCTTCCATCAATATAAGCAACACCACCATCCTGTTTGGACACGAATTTTTACATGCCTCAAGCGGATTTACAGTAAGGCCTGACGGCGGCAGTCAAATGGCGTTATACGACGGCGGCCAGCGGCTTCGTACATTTGGCGAAGATGTCCAGATTTTTGGTGCCGACCCTGACGCATTAATACATCTGGATGGGGTAGCCTATAGAGGCGCCGTGTCCTTTATCCGCCCAGGGAGCGGAGTAACCGCTGTCAATGTAGTTTCAATAGAAGAGTATCTCTTTAGTGTAGTCCCTTCGGAAATGCCTGCCACTTGGCATCCCGAGGCCCTTAAGGCTCAATCCGTGGCCGCGCGTACATATGCGTTTCACACCCTTGCCCGGGGCAATGCCCATACGGGATTTGATCTTTGTGATTTGATTTGCTGCCAAGTATACCGGGGAGTCTCTTGGGAACATGAATCTTCTACCCAGGCGGTTTTGGCAACGGCAGGGCTTGCGGCATTTTTTAACGGCCAGCTGATTGAGGCCGTATATTTTGCCTCCAGCGGCGGCGTTACGGAAAACTCCGAAAATGTTTGGATTGAAGCACGCCCATACCTGCGCAGCGTATCGGATCCTCATGAATTTGAACCTGTGGTTTGGCAAAGAACCTTTACCTTGTCGGAAATCACAAGACTCCTAACCCAAAATAACCGCAATATCGGCACGGCCACCGGTGTGGCTATCCGCGGGGTTCACCCTTCGGGCCGGGTGGAATCTTTGGTGATCCAGGGAACCGGGGGACAAGTGGTTTTAGAGCAAGAAGCGGTACGTACATTTTTTTCCCAATCCGAAGAAGGCTCCCTGCGAAGCCGCAATTTTACTTTAGGAGGCAACCCCATGCCAACGCCCCTTAACAATGTAACCGTTTTTGACGGCTCGCAGGTTTTGGAAATGTCTCCCCTTAATCTCCATGGGGTGGATGCCCAAGGAAATCCCGTAATCCTGGGAACTTTTAGCGCAACCAACGGATTAACAACGGCGGTTTACGGTGGCACCGGCATTGCCCAGCAGCCGGTCATGACCTCATCCGGAGATGTTGTTGTTATCACCGGCCGAGGCTTTGGCCATGGTGTGGGGATGAGTCAACGCGGCGCAGAGGGCATGGCCAGACGCGGGTATACGTTTAGGCAAATCTTAACCCATTTCTACACGGGTATCACAATAGAATAAATCAGAAACGTAATCAGAGAGGACGAAATTTATGAACAGACAAGATTTTTCTTACCATCTTCCGGAGCATTTAATCGCGCACCACCCCCTGACAGACAGGGCGGCATCTCGTTTAATGTTAATCAACCGCGATACCGGCGTATACGAGCATCGGATGTTTGCGGATATCGTGGATATTTTGCAGCCGGGAGATTGTCTGGTCATTAACGATACCAAAGTAATCCCTGCCCGATTACGCGGAAATTTAGAAACAGGCGGCGAAGTTGAACTGTTGCTGCATCAGCGCATAGATCAACACCGTTGGGAAGTACTGTGCAAACCCGGCCGCAAATGCCAGCCCGGTACCCGATTGATATTTGGAGACGGCGCTATTGTAGCCACTGTCGACGAAATTGTGGATGACGGTCTGAGAAATGTAACCATGACCTACGATGGGGACTGGGACGAGCTGTTGGATCAGTACGGTGAGGTCCCCTTGCCGCCATATATAAAAGAAGAAGCCGAGAAAGACCGTTACAATACCGTTTATGCGGAACATGAAGGTTCCGTGGCCGCGCCTACGGCAGGTTTGCATTTTACCGATGAGATTTTGAAGCAGATTGAAGCGAAAGGCGTGGATATTGTGAGGATTACCTTGCATGTGGGACTGGGTACTTTTCGCCCGGTGAAGGCCGACGATATTACCCAACATCATATGCACAGCGAATACTATCGGGTGGAAGAAGCGGCAGCGGAAAAAATCAACCGGACTAAGGACAGAGGTGGCCGAGTTATTGCCGTAGGTACGACCAGCTGCCGTACATTGGAAAGCTGCGTAGATGACAAGGGCCGCATTGTCTCGGGAACGGGCTGGACAGATATTTATATCTATCCGGGCTTTGAGTTTAGGGCTATTGACGGGTTATTGACTAATTTTCATTTGCCGGAATCTACGCTGATTATGCTGGTATCGGCTATTTCCAGCAGGGCGCATGTGTTGGCAGCGTATCAGGCGGCGATCGACGAAGAGTATCGGTTTTATAGTTTTGGGGATGCATGCTTGTTTATACGATAAAACGCAACGGAAACGAGGCAAAAGTGATGTCAGACATTCATTTTTGGGCGGCATTGGATAAACTTGCCGCCGAATCGGAAATAATCATCGACAGGCCAAAGGGTACCGCCCATCCTCGTTATCCGGATTTTATTTATCCGCTGGATTATGGCTATCTGAAAGGTACGACTTCGATGGACGGCGGTGGTATTGATGTTTGGCGCGGATCTAAATCGACAGAAGATATTAACGGGATCATATGTATTGTTGATTTGACAAAGCGCGATTCTGAAATCAAAGTACTCATTGGCTGCACTCAGGAAGAGAAAATGATGGTTAACCGTATACACAATGAAACCGAGTTTATGAAAGGTATACTCATAGACAGGCTCATATAGCTCCGCAAACACCCTCAATTGCAGATAATTGAATAAAGACGACTGATTTAAGGAAACTTTTCAGTCGTCTTTTTTATTATTGCTTTTAGAGGGTGTATACATCATCTATCCATTTATTTTTCCTTCGGGTTAAACACTAAAGCCGCCATCCATGCCAACACCATTGCCACCGCCAATCCCCCGGCCATGGCGGTAACGCCTCCGGTCAGCACTCCGGCCAAGCCCCGCTCATTAACAGCTTTTTTTACCCCTTCAGCCAAAAAATATCCAAAGCCCGGCAGCGGTACCGTTGCCCCCGCTCCCGCAAAATTAACCAACGGCTCGTACCATCCAAGGCCTCCAAGCACACAGCCGATCACCACAAACAACACTAAAATACGCGCGGCGGTTAATTTCGTTTTATCAATCAAAATCTGCCCGATCACGCAAATGGCCCCTCCGATAATAAACGCCCATATCAATTGCACATTATTTCACTCCTTAAAAGCTAAAAAATCAAAGATTCTCAACGACGACTGCATGAGCCATCCCTGGGATCGTCTCACCCTGCTGGGATGTCACTACCGAATGTAGGGCGCCGGTGGGTATAAACAACAACCGGTTAATCTCCTTTTTTCGCAGCCGATACAGCAAATATCCGGCAAAAGTCACCGCAGAGCAGCCGCAGCCGCTTCCCCCTGCCAGTGTATTTTGCTTTTCCGCGTCATATATCTCTATACCGCAATCCGTATGGTTTGCGGAAATATCATAACCTTCCCCCTGCATCAACTGTACCAGCAAAGAAGAACCTACATGTCCCAAATCACCGGTGACTATCTGATCGTAATAATCCGGCTTGATACCCAAATCTCTAAAATGAGCCAGCATAACATCGGCCGCCGCCGGAGCCATGGCCGCTCCCATATTATTAACATCCTTGATGCCCATATCCACAATCTTACCTGTGGTAACCGCCGTAATACGGGGTCCGTAGCCTTCTTTAGCCAATACTACCGCACCGTCTCCCGTCACCGTCCAGCTGGATGTGGGCGCTCGTTGGGTTCCCAGTTCTAAGGGAAAGCGAAAGGTTTTTTCTGCACCGCAAAAGTGACTGGAAGCTGCGCTCACTACATAATCCCCATAACCGCCGTCTACCAATATCGCTCCTAAGCTCATGGCCTCACCCATGGTAGAACATGCGCCAAAAAGGCCAAAAAAAGGACGGCCCAGGCCGCGCACCCCAAATGTAGTGCCTGTCCCCTGATTAAGGAGATCTCCCGCTAAAATATATCTTATCTGATCCATGGTCAGACCGGCGTTTTGCACCGCCAGTTCTATACCTTGGCAAACCATCTCGCTTTCAGCTTTTTCCCAGCTGTCCTGTCCGAAAAGGATATCCGTTGAAATCCGGTCAAAATACTTGGCCAGGGGGCCTTCGCCTTCCTTTGGACCTACCACAGCCGCTCCCGCTAAAATAACCGGGGGATTGGTAAATCGAATGCTTTGCCCTCCACATTGTTTTTCCATGTTTTTCCACCTGTCTTATATATAGTGAATCAACGCGCTACAAAATAATAAATGAGCCCCACCACCACCGAGGCAACCGTCCCATAAAGTATCACCGGCCCTGCAATGACAAACATCTTTGCGCCAACGCCCAATATAAAACCTTCCCTTTTATGTTCGATAGCCGGGGCGGCTATGGCATTGGCAAAACCCGTAATCGGCACCGCTGCACCGGCACCGATATGCTCGCTCAACTTGTCATACCAGCCTAAGCCTGTTAACAAAATGCCGCTTGCGATAAGGGTCGCCGCCGTAGCCAATCTGGCGCTTTCTTCTCCCATCTGCATGGCTAAAAACAAATCCTTGATCAGCTGGCCGATCACACAAATCATACCTCCCCCCACAAAAGCTTTCGCACAATTGACCAACAGGTTGCTGTTGGGGGATACTTCCTTTACCCATTGCTGATACCGTTTTTTACCGTATTCTGTTTGTTCCATCTTCTCATCCTCCCGGACTATAAAATCCTGGTACAAAGGTGTATAGCAGTGAGCCCGCAAACTTGCCTAGGGCAATCGCCAGTACAAAAAAGAACATCCCTTTTTGCAAGCGGCTTCTACGGGATAAAATTGGTATCACATTTAATACCTCAGCCAGTGACATGGCCAACACCCCGTAAAATATGCCGATACACAGCCCAATCAAGATGACCAGTGGGCTAAATAGTGGGACATGTAGATTATTAAATAATCCGGCTATTGCCCCAAATACGCCACCTAAAATAAGGGCGGATTCGTAACATTTAATGTATTGTACGGTCTGAGTCTTTTGAGCCAGGCGCGGCACTACCCCAAGGATGGTGATAAAAGCAACTACGGCCCCCGACACCACCAAGCCGGAGCTTAAGCCGATCACTATCAGCATCCCATACCTAAATATCTCCATCTGCTTGCCTTCCTTTTGATGCCTTCTGTGTGTTAAGTGCATCTAAAACCGTTTCGTTTATTTCTGTCTCGTACAGCGCCATTTCCACTTCTATGGGGGTTGGATCGTCGGTCATCTTTTTACCCATAAAATGGTTAAAAAATATCATGATCCCCATAGCCAAGCCTATCGCATAGGGAATATTGATAATAAGCGGATTGCTTGTGTTTTCTCCAAAAAAGATCCGGTAATAGTTTTCAAAAACCTTAGGGATCTGTCCGTCCGTATGAAAGCTCATGATCGCCGTAGAGGATCCTGCCGCCAATACCAGTACCACAAAAGCTATTTTTAACCATTTCCACCAAGAGACATCCCGGCTCTTTTGACGAGCATACTGCACCACCGTATCTTGGGCGCCTACATTATTAACCGTATACTCCGGATACGTCTTTTTAATCACCTTGATAATATCCGTTACACTGACCAAAAAATTGGCCTTCTTCCCTTCAAGTCTAATATCCATTAGCTTCATTTGCCGGACTTTTTTGGCCACCTCCGCCGTAGCGATAACTTCTGCTACATCTTGAACAATGATTTTATCTGCTTCGGTTAAAGTGGCTTTTTTGACCGGCTTAATGTAAATGTCCAACCCATCACCTTCCGAGAATCTATCCTTTGTGTTTATAGATTTTAAGCTGTTAATAATCTCCCTGTCTGCTCTACAAATGTGCCGCTAAATTCTATTTCACCCTGCTGATTGCTACGGATGACAGCGATTGTGATGATCAATCCGGCTGATAGGATAATTAGCAATGTAGTTAGTATCACCAAGGATAGGATTTTCATGTGTGCTTTGCTCATAAATTTTTCTCCCTTAGAATTTTTGTTAATTTGTTAAGATGATGCCCAGGAATAAGAAGCTGTATTCAGTTTTCGAACGGCTATGAATCTGTTCAGTACAAAAAATTCATTATTGTGCTGTTTAAAGATTTGGTGTAAACTGCTGTCATAGCAAAAAGATTGTTACCACGCACCAAAGCGGCAAGCTTTGGCGCAATAACGGAACAGGGTGAAATTCCCTACGAGCGGGTCACTGTGAAGCGGTGTTTTGTATTTTTTCAAACACCGATAAGTCAGATACGTTGTGGTACATAATCGGCTTCCCCGGACGGAGCGATGGTGTTTAGGATGAATGATACGTTCTGAATATTGTGACACGCCCTGTAACCCAGGGCGTGTTTTTTATTTTTAGGGGTAGTCTACTTACAGGAAGGAGAGATACATACGGATTCATGTTGATGAAATTAAAAGATCAGTAAAATGGTAGCCTAAACTAAGGCTGGAGGGTAACCAGAGAGGAGATTCATCTTGATAAAAAAGAAAATGAACGCGAGATTGCTTGCAACACTATTGGCATTTGTTATGATTTTTGGGCTGCTGCCTGCAAATGTGTTTGCGGCGGATAGTAGTGAAGCTTATGTTATCGATTCCAATGCGGAGGTAACTCCATCGGAGCCTCAACAATCCCATGCATCGGAGTCAACAGAATCACCCGAGGCAGAGCCATCTGAAACGGAGTCATCCGAAACAGAGTCCACTGACCCGGAATATCCCACATATGAATATCCTGAAAACGAAGATAAGTATGATGACAACGAATACGACGATGAATATGATGAATACATTGAAGAAAAACTTGATTATCCTGAAGATACATGTGATTATCCCGAATATGAATATGCCGATGGATATGAGAACGATTATTTAGCAGCGGCGTATCTTAATGAAGTAATCGAGCCGGCTGCTACAAGCGCTTTAGAGCAACTGATCACGGTTTACATGAGTTTGGAAGGCTTCACACTCGGACACGGCTTTTACATAGAGCCTACTGCGGTAACAGTCCCTTCCGGCTCAAGCGCAATGGATGCTACCGTTGCACTGCTTGAGGCCAATAACCTCACCCACGCGGGAGGCAACGCCATCTCCAGGATTTATGGCCTCAACGCCGGTGTTGCCAATCCTCCGGATTTTATCATGGCAGTAATTAACGCACTGGACGGTACCGAGCAATGGGGCACGACATTTACATTTAATCCAAACGGCAGTGCAGACGGATCCCTGGGAAACAATGATTATTTCACCTTTTCCGGTTGGATGTTTACCTTAAATCATGTAATGCCCGCAGTGGGTGCCGATCAAGTCACTTTAAGTGACGGTGCCGTCATTCGCTGGCAATTTTCAATGCTTATGGGCGATGACCTTGGTTTTGGCTGGGGATATCCACCCCTTTACACCCACGCGAACAAAACCGAGCTGATACGTGCATTGTTTGCTCCCGGCGTGATTACGGCCGCAAGACAAAACGCACTCAATGTAATCATTGACCCCCTGGCCACAGCTGAAGAGGTCGCTGCCGCCCTTGGGGCACTGACAGGCCAGGCCCCTCCCCTTGTGGATATGGCTGCCCTAAATGCAGCCATTGCTCAAGCCCAATCCCGGCAACAAGCCGATTACACACCTGCCAGCTGGGCAGAACTTCAAGCAGCATTAGCCGCGGCACTAGCGCTATCTGAAACCGCAGATCAAACAACAGTAGACCAGGCCGCCGTTGATCAGGCAGCAAACAGACTTCTTGCGGCTTTAGACGCTTTAATCCCCTACTCTCCATCGGAACTACCCGACTGGCAGACTGCCATGTCCGGTTCTTTGGCTTGGCTGCGGAGTGCAGCACCTAACCCTTCCTTTGAAGACGGCAGCGAATGGGCGATAATAGCTCTTGCCAGGGCAGGTATTGCCGACAACCCTTGGTTTGACAGTTATTTGTCAGCACTGGAAAATACGCTTATTACCCCGGCAAATGAGAGCAGCGGACCTTCATCTGTCATGGATTATGCCCGGATCACTTTGGCACTAACCGCACTGGGCAAAAATGCCGCCAACTTTAACGGACGCAACCTCACCCAAAGCTTTGCCACATTTAATCCGACTTTACCCAATGCCGATATTTGGGCGCTGATCGCTCTCAACTCACGGCCTTACACCGGCGCGCAGCTGCAATATGTAAACGCAATATTAAATGCGCAAACCCCAAATGGCGCATGGGCTTTTGGAGCGTGGGAAAGTGTTGATTTAACCTCAATGGCTATCCAGGCATTAGCCCCTTACTACAATAACAACGCCACCGTCACAGCTGCTATTGGCAATGCCCTGGACTGGATAGATAGGCAATGGATAACCAGCCCCGAAGAGTATGCCCAGGTTGTAATCGCGCTTGCAAGCCTGGGATATAATCCCAGCGATTACGTAACCAGCCTTTTAGCTTTTTATGACCCGGTAACCGGTGGGTTTAAAAGCGCTACATGGGAATGGGAAGGCATTACCGGCGGCGGTATAGTCAACCAAATGTCCACTGAGCAGGGCGCTCACGCATTGGTAGCCTACTATCGTTTTGTAAATAACATGAATCCTCTCTTTGATATGAGCGATGCGGGGCCGGGTGAAACGCCCCTTCCCACACCTACTCCTACTCCAACCCCTACACCTCCGCCGGATAACGGCGATACGGGTTCTCCAAACGACGGCACCGTATCTATCAGTGTCCGGGACGGCACAAGGGTATTCTTTTACGGTTCCTTTGTAATCGCGCCAGGGGAAACCCCTTACTCATTGTTGCGCAGGACGGGCTTGGATGTCCGTTCAAGAAGCGGGTATGTGTACTCGATTAACGGCCTTGCGGAATTTGATGAAGGTCCCCTTTCCGGCTGGATGTACCGAGTCAACGGACTGGTCCCCGGCACCATTGCCGCCACACAATTTCCACTGCGGGCCAATGACAGAGTCGAATGGCTATTTACCCGTGATTTTGGTATCGATATTGGCGGCGACGCTTTTGACGATACAGGAGCTGTCGCTGCTCCCGGTCAGGAATCCTCTACCGAAGCAGGTCGGGTTATTACAGAAATAGCCGCCGTGGTAGCCGATGGTGCCGCTATTGCCCAGGTCCGTTTTAATGTCATTCGTGATCTTATCGCCGATGCTTTGGCAGAAGATGCAAGAAATATCCATATCACTGTCACCCAGACAGATGAGACAAACCGCGTAGAGCTGCTTTTGACAGCCGAGTCAATCCACGCCATTGCAACGAATAACATGAGTTTGACACTGCATTCCGATACGGCGACAATTACTTTTGATACGGCAACCCTTGCCGGGTTGGCATATGGAGCAAATGATGATACACAAATACGTATTATTGCGGAAATCATAACGGAAAACAGTGACATTACACTGACCCCAGCCCAACGTCATATCGTAGGCGATAACAAAGTTATTTCACTTGTTGTAATGATAGGCGATCAAGTCATCCGCAACTTTAACGGCAGTGTAACCGTCGAGATGCCATACACGCCGCCTACAGGGTTTCCGGTAGCAGACCGTGATCTTTTAACGGTTTACCATCTGGATGGCGGAGCCAATTTCCGTGAAATGATGGGCGCCGAGTTTGGCGGTGGGTCAATGACTTTCACCACCAGCCATTTCTCGTTATTCTTTATCAGTGAATGGATCAGCCCATTTGAGGATATCAGCCGTGCGGACTGGTTTTTCCGCAGTGTGAGATTTTTATATTCACAAGGATTAATGGATGGTATGGGCTACGGTCTATTTTTACCGGATACCGACATCACTTTAGGGGAAGTCGCTACCCTATTGTGGCAGATGGCAGGCGCTCCAATCAGCATGACTGTTGCAGAAGCTGAGTACTCTCCTTTAGTTGAACCGGCCGGGCCGATCTATTACAATGCGCTTAGCTGGGCCATCGCAAAAGGTATTATCGGCTACAATTCCGATCCGGACGATACGGTTACTTTAGCGCAGCTTGCGGTTATACTTCATAGTTACGCAAACTACAAAGGATTTGATACCGTGACAGACGATTATGCTACAAAAGATTTGGATCTCAGCGGGGTTTCGCCTTGGGCTGTTGATGCAATCAAATGGGCAAAGCCCCTGGGCATCGTTGTTAATTTTAGAGAAGAAGATTTTACGGAAGAAAGCTTTGCATTTGAAACCACTGTCAGCCGTTCGGAAACTGCGGTGATATTCCAGCAGTTTATTGAATTTTTAAATGACTAAAAAGAGGAGTCGTAAAGTGCGTACACTATTTTCAATTTTTATGATTTTTGTGCTGCTGTTTGGGTTAAGTTTACCCGCGAGCGGCGCACAACAGGCAAATGCAAACTGGCAGACCGCCAAAGAAGCCTCTTTAGATTGGCTGTATTCCAATATCACACCGGGCCCCGCAGTGGGCTCGGTGGGTGGCGAATGGTCGGTCATTGCATTGGCCCGGGCAGGACATGTATCGGCAGACGATCCATGGGTTAGGGCTTATATTCGTGACCTTAACCGGACTATAAGGGAAGTTAACGGACTCACACGACAGGGCTATAATGTAAATCGTCCGCCATCTGCCGGGACATTTCCAAGTGCTCTGCGCAGATGGACGGACTTTCAACGGGTAACCCTTGCTTTAACCGCCCTTGGTTTGGACGCGTCAGATTATCTCAGTCAGGATTTAACGGCTATATTTAGCACATATACATCCATATCCCGACGTCATTCTCTTAACCAAACCATCAGTGCGGATATATTTGCATTGATAGCCCTTAATTCCAATGCCTACCGCGGCAACAGAGAACCCTTCATCCAATCTATCCTTAACGCCCAAAGGACAAACGGCACATGGGGACTGGGGACCACCCCAACAGCAATGGACGTGGATACTACGGCAATGGCGATTCAGGCTCTTGCTCCGTACTATGGCAGCAATACCGATGTAACGGCCGCTGTAGATTTAGCCCTTACATGGCTGCGCAGGCAAACATTTTCAAACCCCGAAGGTACCGCTCAAATGATTGTAGCCCTTTCGGCCCTTGGCCCGGATTTTGCTGACGAGGCAGAAACTTACGTAAATATACTTTTACGTTGGTTTAACCCAAGGACGGGCGGCTTTGGCCGCGGTGGCCAAAATGCGGCAAATGATCCGGTAAACATGATGGCAACGGAACAGGCAGCATACGCACTTGTCGCTTTTTACCGGCTGGTCAATGATATGACCTCTCTCTATGACATGAGTGATGCTTTTGGCAGCGGAGGCGGCGCTTAGGTATGGGTAAACACAAAATAAAAATTATTGCCGCATTGGTGGTATTGGTAGCCCTTACAGGGGCTTGGTTTATGGGCAATACCCATATAAATGTACCGGGAGGCGGCACTTTAGTGGAGCCGCCTCCTGCCCCCGGGCAAGGGGAAGCGATGACTACAGCGACATTTGACGATGCGGCATTGGATATGGAATTGGATGAAGGTGCCTTTGCCGTTGCTTTAACCGTTAGGGTCGATTCCATACTAGCCAATATGCATCTGCTAAATCGGGAGATGCACGAACTGATCCCCGACGATGCCGTTATTTTCCCTTTAAGCACAGTGATAGCCTATGAAGGAGAAAGTGTTTTTGATGTGCTGCAAAGAGAAATGAGAGGGGCAGGTATTCACATGTCGGCCCGCTTTACCCCGGCTTTTAACTCGGCATACATTGAGGCCATCAATAATCTCTACGAGTTTGAAGTAGGCCCAATGTCCGGTTGGGTATACAGGGTCAACGGTGAGATCCCCGATACAAGCGCTTCCTTATACATATTAAACCCCGGCGATGTAATCGAATGGCTCTATACATTAGACCTTGGCCGAGACGTAGGCGCTGATTGGCTTGACGAGTAGACGGGAGCAGGTTATGCCAGATACATTTTCAAGCTTTCATCCCTTTGTAAACTTCGCGTTTTTTACGGCGGTCATTGGATTTTCTATGTTTTTTATGCATCCGGTTTTTCAGGCTGTATCCCTTATATGCTCAGTCTCATATGCCATTTACCTTCATGGAAAAAAAGCATTTAAAACCAGCCTTCGTTTTTTGCTGCCCATGTTTATTTTTGCCGCTGTCATGAGTCCTCTGTTTAACCATCGCGGTGCTACTATTTTAACTTTTTTGCCAAACGGAAATCCCATTACTTTGGAATCCATACTTTACGGTATTGCGGCGGCGGTAATGCTAATCACTGTAATCACTTGGTTTTCATGTTTCAATGCCGTTATAACCAGCGATAAGTTTGTCTACATATTTGGCCGGATTGCTCCGGCACTCTCTTTGATATTGTCTATGGCACTGCGGTTGGTGCCGCGTTTTAAGGCACAGCTAACGCATATTGCCAATGCCCAAAGAGGCATAGGACAGGGTGTCTCAAACGGTACTATTTTTCAGAAGGCAAGACATGGCATTAAACTAATATCCATTATGATGACATGGGCTCTGGAAAATGCCATTGAAACTGCGGACAGTATGAAAAATCGCGGCTATGGCCTGCCAAAGCGCACGGCTTTTTCTATTTATACGTTTACTCGGCGGGACGGCTACGCCTTGATATATTTATTTTCATGTGCAGCCGCCGTTATCACAGGCGCAGTCACCGGCTTGTATCATTTTCGCTATTTCCCTACCGTCAGAGGTGAGTGGACGGGCATAGGCACTGTCGCTGTATTTGCCGCTTATCTGGCTCTTGCCGCATTTCCCATTATCATAAATTTGAAAGAGGATACCATTTGGAAGCATATAGAATCGAAAATCTGACTTTTTCATATCCCAACCGCAGTAAACCCGCTCTGGATTCTATCAACTTGAATATCGAGAGCGGTGCTTTTGTAATCCTCTGCGGGCCTTCCGGCTGCGGAAAAACCACTTTACTTCGACACTTAAAATCCCAAACCACCCCTCATGGTATAACATCCGGAACCGTTTATTTTGAAGGCGCTCCCCTAAAGCAGTTATCACCCAATGATGCGGCAGGCAAAATCGGCTTTGTACTGCAGTCGCCGGATAATCAAATCGTCACAGACAAAGTGTGGCATGAGCTTGCCTTTGGTTTAGAGAGCCTGGGCAAGGATAACGCTGAAATTCGCTTGCGCGTGGCCGAAATGGCCAGTTTTTTTGGTATACAAACATGGTTTTACAAGTCCGTAACGGAACTGTCGGGAGGCCAAAAGCAGCTGTTGGCACTGGCTTCCATTATGGCAATGCAGCCTTCCGTCTTGATTTTAGACGAACCTACCAGTCAACTTGACCCCATCGGCACAGGAGATTTTTTAGGGACGATCGGAAAAATAAATCGCGAACTGGGTGTAACGGTGATACTTACAGAGCATAGGCTTGAAGAAGCCTTTCCCTTGTCCACCCATGCCATCGTGATGGATCAGGGAAAAATTATCGCATATGACAGCCCAAAAAATATCGCTTTATCTCTATTGGAAAAAGACGACGGGATGTTTTTTGCAATGCCTGCCCCCATGAGAATATGGGCTGCTTGCACAGACGACAGCGCGAATACCCAATCATCTAAAAGTAATCACTGCCCTATTACAGTTCGCGAAGGGGCCGATTGGCTCAGCAGCCAAGCAACCTTAAATTCAGCTCCCTTGAATATCTCATCCCCAAGCAGCTTCCCGCCACAGGAAAGCGCAATCGCCATTCATTTGAATAATGTGTGGTTTAAATATGAAAAAACTTTGCCCGACGTAATAAAAGGGTTAAACTATAAAGCAGAATACGGTGAAATTTCGGCCATATTAGGGGGAAACGGTACAGGTAAAACAACCGCGTTATCGTTAATCACCGGTCTAAACACCCCTTACCGAGGCAAGGTGCATACCGATACGACCGCATACGCTTTGCCTCAAAACCCTCAATCCCTATTTGTAGAAAAAACAGTCCGGGATGACTTACAAGAAATGCTCGGCGAGCTGAAATTACCGAAAGATGAAAATATACAGCGCATAGCAAAAGTCGTAAAACTTTGCCGGCTTGACAGCATTTTAGATAGCCATCCCTACGATTTATCCGGAGGGGAACAGCAACGTGCCGCCCTTGCAAAAGTACTTTTACTGGAACCAAAAATTTTACTTTTAGACGAACCCACAAAGGGCCTGGATGCGGAATATAAGCAGATTTTTGCGGCTATTTTACGAAAGCTAGCCGATAAGGGAACCGCTGTGATACTGGTTAGCCACGACGTGGAGTTTTGTGCGGAACATGCCGACCGATGCGCTTTGTTTTTCGACGGTAATATTGTCACAGAAAATAGTCCTCAAGCATTTTTTAGCGGTAATAGCTTTTACACAACAAGTACAAACCGTATGGCGCGGCATATACTGCCCAATGCGGTAGTTGTAAAAGATGTGGTTCAGGCTCTGGGTGGTCGCGATCAATTGCCTCAGATAGCAGAAATCGCTGATGGTTCAGATACAGCAAACTCACCGCCAATTGCTGACGAAACGGCGATTCTTAATGAGTCGGCGCTACTCAAGGAACCGCCGGCCAACAATAACCCCCCAATTAAGCCAACCACGCTAAATAAAAACAAATTGTCCAAACGCACCATCGTAGCGGCAGTAATGATTTTACTAACCATACCGCTTACATTATATATTGGCGTATCCTTTTTAGATGACCGCCGATTTTACTTTATTTCTATGCTGATTATTTTTCAAACCATGCTGCCCTTTGCCTTGATATTTGAACGCCGTAAGCCCCAAGCTCGTGAATTGGTGATTATAGCTGTGCTGTGCGCCATAGCCGTTGCCGGAAGAGCCGCCTTTTTTATGCTGCCGCAATTTAAGCCGGTGATCGCTATGGTGATTATCGCCGGTGTAGCCTTTGGCGGGGAAACCGGTTTTTTGGTTGGGGCAATGACAGGGCTTGTCAGCAATATGTTTTTTGGGCAGGGCCCATGGACACCGTGGCAAATGTTTGCTTTCGGCATTATTGGTTTTCTTTCGGGGATATTATTTCGCAAAGGCTTATTAAGCCGCAGACCGTTACCTTTATCCATATTTGGAGGGCTTGCCACATTTTTTATTTTTGGCGGCATTATGAATCCTGCCAGTGTTATAATGTTCCAACCCAGCCCGACTATAGAGATGTTTATGCTCTCTTATATGTACGGGATCCCCTTCGACCTTATCCACGCTGCCGCAACCGTGACATTTTTAGCCCTTATATCTCGGCCTATGCTGGAAAAGCTTGATCGGATTAAAGTGAAGTATGGATTGGTGGAAGATGAAAGTACAGTTCCACAGACAAATCCATCAAGCGATTAAACGGCTTTCAAAAGTTCAAACCGCTTTCAAAAGATAAAGCGGCTCTTATACAAAAATCCTCTAAAAATCAATTCGCAATAACAACATAATTTTTAACAAGCCAAAGCTTTTTAGAAGTTATGAGTTATATCTCAGGTGCGAACTTGAAGATTTTTAGAGGATTTTTTTGCTAGAAATAACTACTCTTCAAAACTATCACATTCTGTATCCTCACAGCAATGAGGATTTGGCGCGGTATTGCCCACCATAATACTGCTTAATGTGCAGGATTGGCCCTGCTTGTTGTGTCTGCATACTTGTACCTGACAATTAATCTGAGCCATCAGACAACCTCCTTATCAAAACAACATTTTTAGCATCGCACTATAGTATTTACCTACTACCAAAATTTATTCCTCACCAAGCTTTACCCCTTTTCCAGTCTCGGCTTCTTTAAAACATCCCCATCCCAATCAAACGACCAATAATACCGATCCCAGCTCAGCCGCGCCAAAATCCTTTCGACAGTCTGATTATTAACATCCCCTCCATCGGCCCCGTAAGGATTTGGCGATACATGCCTAAGTCCCTCTTCTCCTGCCACTACACTCCCCAAATAAGCATAACAGCTGTTAACCCCCCGGTGATCCATACGCCCAACCAACCGATGAAGGTTCTCGTCATCATCAGACGAAACCCACTGTCCAAAACTCACACATCCAAATAATGTATTAGGAGCCCCTGAGGCAGAAATTGCCCCGGCAAAGCCCCCCGTATCCCTTTGCCCCACAACACTTCCTACAGAAAAAGCATACTCAATCCCCGATCCATAGGTAATCAGTCCAACAAACCCGCCGGTTTGACTTCCCGGGACATTGGCCACATCTCCGTAAGCACAGGCATTGGTAATCCGGCTTTTACGCGTAAGCCTCCCTACAAAGCCGCCGACCTCAGGCCCTGCAGCATAAACATCCCCATTTCCGCTACATGCGTCAACGGCAGTATAAGCCAGGCTCCCGGCAAAGCCCCCCGCCATACCACCTTTGACCTCCACCATACCCAAGCTGTGACATTGCACCATTTTTATACTGTGATTGGCGTTTTCGGATAATTCATCCCCCAGGGCGGCCCCAATAAAGCCGCCTGCGACCCGTTCTCCATAAACATCTCCCGAGGCATGACAGTCTGCCATCATAACCGCTTCCGTCAAAAGCCCACCAAAGCCCCCTACCCTATGTTTGCCCTTTACATCTCTTGCAGCCCGGCAGCCTATAAACACACTATTGGAAGCTTGACCCACAAATCCGCCGATATGCTTTGCGGATGTGGATACGATAGATGTTCCCATAGACACACTGTCTGTTACGGTACAGCCGATCAATGTTCCGGCCAAGCCTCCCAGGCTGCCTTCTTTTTCATTGATAATAAGTGAAACCATTCCCTGAGAAACACCATTTTTTATTGTAATACCCGTCTCTTCTTCGGAATATGCCGCTCCAATCAGCCCACCCACATGGCCGTACCCGGATACCTTCCCGTTAAAACGGCATATGTCCAGTACGCTATCCCGTCCGAGTTCGCCAACAATGCCTCCTGTAGCTATTCCGCCGGATATCTGAACATTTTCTACGCAAATATTTTCGAAAGTGGTATTGACGGCTTCACCGGCTACGGCTCCTAATGTACCTAATGTGCCGACCTTTTCCAAGGAAATGTGAGCGTCCTCAATATGCAAATTTTTAACGGAAGCCCCATCCAGCGTACCAAACACACCTCCGGAACCCCGCAGATTTCGTATGCAATGCCCTTGACCGTCAAAATTGCCGTAAAAATCCATGGGCATCCAATTTTCTTCTTCGGTTAAATTTATATCCGATAAATCTATATCCGAGATCAGCATATAATCGCAATCTAAAAAATCAAGGCTTCCATGAAGCCCCTTGGTCTCGTAGTATAAATCGGATAAACGGCGAATATTAGCCAATTGCCGTCCCTCATAACCATCGTCTAAGGCGCGGATGGTATATACCCTATCCTCTTTTATACCGTCAAAAGGCATAGCCATGATATCCCTTACTACGGCCACATTAGAACGGCGTGTACCATCTACGGCTACCATATAGAGATCGTAGCGATATCCGTCAATAAAGCCTGCCTTAAATCCGGTCTTAAACCCTGCCTTCCCTTGGATCTGGGGGATATCTTCCCCGCCGGACAGGGTCTTGCGTCTATCCCGCTCGAAAGAAACTATCCAGCGCCCTCCTACAACCTGTCCATCGTCTAAGCCCGCTATAAGCACACCATTGGCATAGTCCATAATCATCTCAGCATCCGGCTCATAGATGACAGTATCACGAGTAAAGGCCAGGTAATATACGGTTGGAGCATCAAAACTTTTGAGATTTACTTTTACATCGATGGTAGCAAAGCTAGCGCCCATTTGCGCATAAAAAGTAAGTTCGGGGCTTTTAGCCGGGACAGTTATGGGCGGTGCGGTAACAAGTATCAACAAAACTACCCAAACCCTAATCAAGGCATTAAGCCAACTATTAAGCATGCTATTTTTCAAAACATTAAAGTGAAATCTTCTCATGATTTTATTATTTTCATAACACAAAAAAATATCCGCACCCTTTAGATCGGGCCGGAATACAATAGAAAGGAATATAACGAGGGGTTGAGTCAATGGATCATCATATGATTTTACAAATGCTTCTACCTTTCTTACCGGCGGGCAACCACGGGGCCTTACTCGCTTTTCAAGAGGCGGCAGAGCTTCAGCAACTGATCCTTTCCCATGCCGGCAGCGGCAGAGAAAATTGGCAAGTGGAGATGCTGACAGCCATACGCCCCAAGCTTCCCGAAAGAAGCCAACATATGGCAGATGTACTGATTAAATGTATGGAGCTTGCCGCATTATTAGAGAAAGGAAGTACACCACATGGACATAGAGACACTCTTTAAACATAAGGCCTTTGCCCAACTGGAACAAAGACAGCTGCAATTGCTCCGGCAATTTGCAAGGGATATACAAGGCAAAGGAGCCGCGGAAATTGCCAAGCTGTATATGCAGCTTAACCAGCGAATTTCGCAGATTAAACCCATTACCGCAGCCCAGCGAAGCGCTATTATCGAGGCAATCCGGGGCTTTTTGCCCGAGGCTGATAAGCAAAAGCTTAATACTTTTATTAAAATGCTGGGCCGGTAAAGGATGGGGTTGCTTTCCTTCTCCAGATGTGATAAGGTACGCCTTAATATTTCAAAAAGGGGCAGGCACTATGAGCAATCTTAACCATGGTAATCACTTTAATAAAGCGGCCAAGTCTGGGAAACATTTCACAGGCTTAGTCGTTTTTGCTTTTTATAGATGACGAAAAAATAAATTGTCATAGTATAAAACCAACGAGCGGCTAAGGTATAAACTAAAAACCTTAGCCGCTTTTATTTTCACAAAGGAGGCAAAACCATGCTTGAACACATTAAAAACTATTACGAAAACTCCGACGAGGATGGGCGTTTATTTCGAGACAACGCACATAAGGTTGAGTATCTCACCACAATCCGCTACTTTGACCGCTTATTTAAGCCCAAAAGCAAAATCCTCGACGCCTGTACCGGAACAGGAAAGTACGCCCTTTATCTCGCCGATAAAGGTCATGCGGTAACAGCCTGCGATCTTGTTGAGCATAACATAAATATCTTAAAATCCAAGCCGGAAGCCGATAAATTAGCCCACATATCCGTCTGTAATGTAATGGACTTATCCCAATTTGCAGACAGCAGCTTTGATGTGGTGCTATGCATGGGCGCATTGTATCATATCCGCGAAAACGAAATCCGAAGACAAGTGATATCCGAATGTACGCGTATCTGCAAACAAGACGGCATTATCGCCCTTGCGTACATAACAAAAATCGGGGCGATTTTGGCAAACATAGATGCAGATTTAAGCAATATGGACGACTTAATAAAAGTTTTAGACGATACCGATGAAACCACTTACTTTTTCTGCGCCTACCCCAGTGAAATTGATGAAACAGCAAAAAGCTGCGGTCTCAAAAAGCTCTATAATATCAGCACAGACGGCATCACTTATGCTGTCAACGATAAATTGAACAGCGCCAGTGACGAAAATTTTCAAAAATACATGGATTACCATTACCTCACTTGCGAAGATGAAAGTATTATCGGTGCAAGTATGCATGGTCTTTGGATCGGGAGAAAAATATGATGCTAATATACGTTAGAGAAAACCTTATCATGAGAAGTCTGCAAGCAAATGACGCCCTTAAAGTCTATGAAGTAATCGATGAGAACCGAAGCTATCTTCGAAATTGGCTGCCATGGGTTGACGAAACCGATTCACCTACCGTCACCGAAAATGTTATCACTACCTGGGAAAAAGAGTACGAGAACAAGACCGATATTGTTTTTGGTATCTTTGAACGGGGCGAATATCTTGGCAACATAGGGCTTCATGATTTAAAAAGCTCAAATAACAGCGGCATGATTGGATATTGGCTCACAAAAAATCGACAGGGGCGCGGCATAATGTCCGATTGTGTTCGCGCGCTGGCCAATTTCGGTTTTCATACCCTCGCATTAAATCGAATTTACATCTATTGCGCCGAGAAGAATCAAAAAAGTAGAGCCGTCCCCAAACGGCTTGGTTTCGTAGAAGAAGGAAAACTTCAAGACGGTGAGCATTTATACGGAACTTATCATGATTTGATTATTTATGGTATGGTTAAACGCAACTGGAATAGCGGCGGCACTTTATGTTTGGCCACCCCGACTTTACAAGACAAAGAAACCGCCCTTGACTATAAGCAAGAACATATTGATCACAACGAAAACCACATCCATGGAAGCGCGAGCTACTTTCATGCCGAAAGTTATGAGCGCTGGCTTGAAAGTATTATATTAGCCCAAATAGTTGCACCGCCCGGCTTTGTAACCGGTACAACGTATTTTGCTATGGTTGGTGATCAATTAATCGGCACAATATCTATCCGCCATTATTTAAATGACTCCCTGTTAAAGTTTGGAGGTCATATTGGCTATGGTGTGCGCCCATCTGAGCGCTGCAAGGGTTATGGAGCAAAGATGCTTGTCCTTGCCCTTGAACAATGTCGCGCTTTGGGAATCGAAAAAGCCCTTGTCACCTGCGACAAGGGCAATATCGGTTCCGCAAAGACTATTCTTAAAAATGGCGGGATTTTGGAAAATGAGTTTATAGAAGAAAACGGAAATATTGTGCAGCGTTATTGGGTTTCTATAATATGACACGCTATGGTCTACTCCATAAAACAGTACGTGCATTTTCCTTGCAACCTGCGCGGTAACAGCTACGCAGGCTGTTCTTCTGATGTCCCACTCTCCAAAACTCGCATCTCTGGCAAGAAACCAAGCATGTCGTAACTGATATGAATCTTCTGCTCTCTCTTACCACTGCTCCTGTCGGGAGCCTCCACGAATACCTTGTGAAAAGGAACAGTCTTAAAGAGGGAATTTCAAAAACTGGGCGCAGACCGCTTATATTCAAGCCTTAGCGAACTTTCCAATCTACGAATAACCCAAACAAAAACGGATACCTCGTAATTTGGTA